>Ga0351860_1011_pt1 | contig 51710 bp, 48 predicted proteins | sample BONcelHFGM3001F8_FD_206791 | JGI IMG/M metagenome (GOLD analysis project Ga0351860, IMG submission 206791) | Enriched cells from coal bed in the Powder River Basin, Montana, United States - BONCAT cells FGM rep2 HSBNCT.FGM.300.1.F8 ...
GCCCTGAGGGGTTGCATAAAACCGGCGATAGCGTCTCCGGGGGTTATTTATATTTGAGGGCGGGATGCCGCTGCAGCATCTCAAAAAAGCTGGATTGGGCCCGCGGCTCGGGATGACCACCAGGCATTGATGTCAACCGCAATGATGCTTGCCTAAAGGTTGAGCCGTCATCCTGGCAAAAAAATCTGTTGGGGCGCGCCGGTTTTCCTGACAACCGGGGTTTAACAGATAACCCCGGCGCCCGCCCCGGGACCTTCAGCCTTCGGGAGACATCCATATATTCATGGGCATTCCTGGAGATCAGTACTGTAAGGAAATCGCCGTGACTCTGGAGGACGGGAAATCGCATATCCTGGAGTTCCAGCTACATTATCGCCGCGATAAATGGGGGCGGGAGGCCTTTGAAAATGGCCTCTTTGGTTATACCGCACCCTTGCATAAGATTTGAGTGAGGCAAATATTTCGCGCTGGATTGGACTTCTCTTTGGGTTTTATGGGTAGAACCGCTAGCCTATAGTGCGCCGCTTTTTTCAATCCGGGTTTTACCAGGCAAAGGCCTTGGAATTTCTATTCTGACAGGAGGAGTGATAAACATGAAAATTATGCTTAGTTTCATTTTTTCGTGTCTGGTCTTGGTAGCCGCCAGCGCCTGGGCGCAGCCAGGCGGCCGTGGGGGCGGGATGCACTACGGCACGATGTGGGATGCTAACTCGGTTACGACCGTGTCCGGGGAAGTGACCGCAGTGGAGCAATACACCCCCGGAAGGGGCGGCAGTTCCTACGGCCTGCGCTTGACCATAAAGACCGACAATGAGACCCTGCCCATCATTTTGGGGCCGGGCTGGTATGTGGAACAGCAGCGCTTTTCGATTGCTCCCAAGGATAAAGTAGAAATTAAGGGGTCCCTGATTTCGATCCAGGGGCAGTCGACCCTGATCGCCGCCGAAGTGAAGAAAGGCGATCAGATGTTAAAGTTGCGCGATGACAAGGGCATCCCCCTTTGGATTGGCCCGAAATAATGTTATCGGAGGCCCTACTGGAGAAGTTGATACGGTTAACTTCGAAGGACCTATCCCTCATTTTCTCAGTTGCGGCGGCTATCTTTATGCTTCAGACTGGCGCCGCTCAGGCCCAAGAAAAAAAATATCAGGCCCTGACTCTCGATGACTGTCTGTCCTTGGCCCGGAAGGAAAACCCGGTCCTCAGCGCCAGCCGGGAGAAGGTCCAGGAGTTGGTGGCCGATTACCAGGCGGCGCGCTCCAAGTTTTTTCCCCGGCTTGTCCTGACGTCCTATTATGATCGGGTGCCGCCTAATCGGTTCTCTTCCGGAGGCGGCTTTACCAATTTTGAGTTGTTTAAGCGGGAGGGAGTGGTTGCGGTTACGGGCAAGCAGATCATCTTTGACGGCTTAAAAACCTACAACAATACCAGAGCGGCCAGATACGGTACCGAGGCCCAGAAAGAGGAGGTCCAACGCACTGCGGATGAAGTGGCCTTTACGGTGACCGAGGCCTTCTACCGCCTGATCGAAGCCAAGGAGAACCTTAGGGTAGCCCAGGAAGCCCTCAGCCAGCGCCAGGAATTCGGTAAGTTGACCGAGGCCTTTTACCAGGCCGGGAAGGTCACCAACCTGGATCACGTGCGCGCCCAGTCCCAGGTGTCCGAGGCCGAACAAGCGGTGGTGGAAGCCCAAAACGCGGTGCGCCTGGCCAAGGAAATCCTGACCCGGACCCTGGGGATGAAAGAGCAGGTCCAGGTAGATATTAAAGGGAAACTCCCTCAGGAATTTACCGCCGCGGGGGATATAAACTCATTGTGGCAGGAAGTGGTTAATAAAAACCCGGAAATCAAGAAGTTAGATTTGGATATCGTTCAGAGCCAAACTCTGATCAAAGCGGCCCGGGGCTCCTATCTCCCGGAAGTCAGCCTCCAGGCCGGCAGCGATGTCCGCCACCGGGACCTGGGCGGCACCAAGCCGGAATGGATCGCCGGGGTTTTTATGGAATACCCCTTTTTTGAAGGTGGCCTGACCAGGGCCCAGGTGGCCAAGGCTGCCTCCCAATATCAGCAATTGCTGGAAAAAAAGCGGGATCGGCTCAACGGCCTCAAGGTAGACCTGACCACAGCCTGGAAAGACCAGGAGAATGCCCGCCAGGGGGTGGCCACTACCAGGCAGACCGTGGCTACCAACGAAGAAGCCTACGCCAGCGCACAGGCTTTATACCGCTATGGCAAGGCCATCGGCCTGGATGTGCTTCAGGCCCAGGTGGACCTGACCGGTTCCCGCTTCCAACTTGTCCGGTATGCCGTGGCTTACGAAATCGGCAAGGCACGCGTTCAGCAAATCAAAGGCGCCGGTCCCTTTGAACCGGGCCGGCAAAATCATGCGGGGGTAAAGCAGTGAAGCTTCCTGGGGGCAAGAAAGCCGTCGGGATGGCCGTGGGAGCGGTTGTCCTGATCTTGTTGGGTTACCGGCTGTTTTGGTATGTTCCTGCGGTTCCGGTGATCGTGGTCAAGCAGGTGGAGATTCAGGGTAAAATCCACGGGCCGGGCACGGTGCAAGCCAAGGTGCCGGTAATGGTAAGCCCTAAAATCACCGGCATCCTGGAGAAACTTTTTGCCGACCATGGCGATCGGGTGCAAAAGGGCCAACTCCTGGCGGAACTGGACTCTCTAGAATTGCGGGCCCGGGAGGCGGCAGTAAAGGCTGCCAAAAGCCGCACCCAGCGGGAACTGGCCCGGGGCCAGGCCGATATGGTGAAAGCCCAGGCCAACCTGGGCCTGGCGCAAAGCAATTACCGCCGGGACCAGGAGGTTTTTAAACCCGGCTACATCTCCAAGGCGGCCTTTGACACCACCAAGGCGCAACTGAAGGTGGCAGAAAGCGAAGTCGCCGCCTTCCAGGCGACGGTGTCGTCTTTGCAAGCAGCAGTGAAACAGGCGGAGTCCGAGACCCATGCCGCCGCCGCGCTCCATAACTACACCCGCATCCTGGCCCCTATGGACGGCCTCATCACCTCCCGCAAGGCCGAGGTGGGCACCACGCTGTCTCCGGGGACGCCTATCTTCCAGATGGTGGACCTGGACACAGTTTGGGTTGCTGCCTGGATCGACGCCAGCCAGATCGCCCAACTCAAGGAGGGGCAAGCGGCTGCCATCCGTCTGCGCTCCGGCAGGCAATATCAAGGACAGGTGGCTCGCATCACCACCGAGGCGGATACCGTAACCCGGGAGTTGGAAGTGGATGTAAAATTCGCCCGGCTGCCCGCCCCCCTGGTCATCGGCGAGGAAGCCGAGGTAGATATTGACACCGGAATAGTTAAGGCCCCGGCCGTACCCTTGACCGCCATCACGGAGCGGGACGGCAAAACTGTGGTCCTGGTGGTGGACCAAGGGCGGTTAGTTTTCCGCCCCATCAAAGCCGGACTGAATGACGGAAAGAGGATCGCCATCCTGGAAGGTCTCAAAGCGGGGGACCAGGTGGTGGCCCAGCCGGCGAACCTGAAGCCGGGAACGCGGGTCAAAGCGGAGATCAAGACCCCGGAATCCAAGGGGAAATGATGGATCTGGCTGTCAAAGACCTGAAACGCCACCTGGGGCGCTTTCTCACTACGGTAATCGGCGTCGGCCTGCTGTTCGGCACCGTTCTGGCCATGAACGGCATCTACCGGGGAGTCGTCTTTGAGGGGATTTCCCTGATCGAAGCCCTCAATCCCGACCTATGGGTGGTGGAACGCCACCGGGGCGGGCCCTTCAGCGAGCAGTCCACCCTGGGCGAGGACTTTCACTACAGCGTCGCCGCGGTGCCGGGGGTGGCCCAGGCCAGTCCCTTCATCACTTACCCGGTGGAACGGGAAATTCAAGGCAAAAGCAAGCGCTTCACGATCATCGGTTACGACGTCTTCGGCGGAATGGGCGGACCCGCTAGACTCACGGCCGGCCGGGGCATCGGCCGGGTCCACTATGAGGCGGTGGCCCACAAAAAGCTGGGCGTATCTCTAGGGGAGAAGATTCCCTTAGGCCTCCACCGATACACGGTGGTGGGGTTGACCGATGACATCACCTCCCCGGACGGCGAACCGGTGGTCTTTCTCTCGATCCCCGATGCCCAGGAGGTCTTATTCCAGCGGGACAACGAAACGGTGCGCAACCAGCGGGAGCGCCTGCGCCGCACCCTGGCCCGTAATTCCAGTAATTCTCTGGAGGCCGCCAGGTTACTGACGGCGTTGCAGTCTGACACCCACACCATCAACGCCGTGCTGGTCAAACTGGCTCCGGGAGCCGATCGCCTGAAGGTGGCCCGGCATATTGAAGACTGGCTGTATTTCTCGGTCTTTACCTCGGGAGAAGAGATTGACTTGATGCTCCGGGGCCGTCTGGCCAAGGCCCGTCTGCAGCTTTTGATATTCCGCATCATCCTCCTCATCGTCTCCATGGTCATACTCACTTTGGTGATCTATACCTTCACCATGGAAAAAATCCGCAGCATCGCCATCATGAAGCTCATGGGCGCGGCCAACTGGGTGATTATTCGCCTGGTGCTGGAACAATCCTTGCTCTTGACCCTCAGCAGTTTTATCATCGGCTGGCTGATCATTCACAATACCCAACACTATTTCCCCCGGAAGATTTTTCTTACGCCCCTGGATGAGTCCATCACCTTCGGCCTGGCCCTGTTGGGGGGCCTCATCGCCAGCGGCCTGGGTATCTGGCAGGCCCTAAAGACCCAGCCGGCCCTGGCTTTAGGGGGGCATTGATGGAATCCCTTAAGATTACCGGCTTGAGCAAGATCTTCGGGAGCGGCCGCCTGGAGGTGCGGGCCCTGGAAGATGTCAGTATGGCTATCTCCCCGGGTGATTTGGTGGCCCTGATGGGCCCCAGCGGCTCCGGCAAGACCACCTTACTCCTCTGCGTCAGTCTTATTCTGGAGCCCACCGCCGGCACCGTCGTCTTTGACGGGGACACCATCTATCAAGACGGCTGGACCGGCTTCGACGTGCGCCGCCTGCGCCGGGAAAAGTTCGGCTTTATCTTCCAGTCCGCCAACCTCATCCCCTTTCTCACGGCCCGGGAAAACGTGCTTTTCCCCCAGGATCTGGTAGGGGTAAAGGGCGAGGCGGCAGAAAACCGATCTCATGAACTGCTGGAATACATGGAGGTAGCCGAGCGGGCCAATTATCTACCCGCCCTTCTTTCCGGGGGGGAGCAGCAGCGGGTGGCCATCGCCCGGGCCCTGGCCAACCGGCCCCGGCTGATCCTGGCCGATGAACCCACCGCCTCCCTGGACACCGTACGGGGCAAGAGGGTTATGGACCTGTTAAAAAGGGTCGCCCGGGAAAACCGGACCGCGGTGATCGTCGTAACCCACGACGCCCGCATGATCGAAGGTTTCGATAGGGTTTACCATCTCAAGGACGGCCATTTGAATCACGACCTTTGAAGCGGCCGGAACGCAACCAAACTCATCCGGTCCATTTTTTCCCGGAACTGCTCCGAAAAGTTCAAGGTTCAAAGTTCCAAGTTCAAGGTTCAAAGTCAGGAGCAAGGGCAAACATGAACTTTGCAAATGACGCGGGAAGTGAATGGCATACTCCAAAAATATGACGAAATCTGGTGCAAGTTTGGTGAAATCAGATTATTACTGTCCATGGTGATAAAAAACTGAGAATCGAACGGGCTTCTCGGAGAGCCTCTTGGGAGGCGTGGTTCAGCGACAGGATCGAAGCGGAACAGATGAGAGAAATCGGCATGCCTCCCCCGGTTGGGGCAATAATCACCGCCTTCCTGCATTTGGGGGTTACCGCCTATGGCGGTTTAGCCATGGTGGAGCCGATCCGGCAGCGGGTCGTCAAGGAAAAGGGCTGGCTTAACCAGAAAGAGTTTTTGGACGGGTTGGCCCTGTGCCAGATGGTGCCTGGGGCAACGGTGGTGCAGTTGGCCGCCTATGTGGGCTACCGTCTCAGGGGAACCCCCGGGGCCTTGGCGGCCGCTGTAGGTTTCATTCTCCCCGCCTTTGTCTTGATGCTGGGCCTGTCGGCGCTTTATTTTGCTTATGGGAATATTGCCTGGGTCAAATCGGTCTCCCGGGGTCTGGGCGTGGTGGTCATTGCCCTGCTGCTCCAGGCCGTGTGGCACCTGGGCCGGAATGTCGGCAAGCATTGGCTTGACGCGGGCATCGCCCTTATCGCCCTGTTGGCCCTGTGGTTCCAGGCGAATTATATCCTGGTCTTCGTGGCGGCAGGCCTGTTGAGGTTGATCCTCAGCCTGAGGTTCCTTGGGGATCACATTGCTCCCGGTGGGCCAACCCAGGGCCAAGAGCTGCCCGCAGGCACGATCCTCACCCAATTGGCTCTCACTCTATTAGGGCTGGCAGGTCTGGTGGCAGGATTATGGCGCCTGGACCCCAAACTGGGTCTGATGGCCTCCACATTTTTCAAGATCGCCCTGGTCGCCTTCGGCGGCGGCTATGCCATGATCCCCATTTTGCAGTGGGACCTGGTGGACCGCCTGGGATGGCTAACCCTCCAGCAATTCCTGGACGGCATCCTCCTGGGGTTTGTCACCCCTGGACCGATTATCATCACCGCCACCTTCGTGGGCTACTGGGTGAAGGGGCTTCTGGGGGCAATCATCGCCACGGTTGCAATCTTTTTACCCCCCATCCTGATCATCATCTTCCTGACCCCGTTTTACCAGCGGATTAAAGAGGCCAGGTTGATGCGCCCGGTGATCCAGGGCATCCTGGCCGCCCTGGTGGGGATGCTGATTCTGGTGACGCTCCAGATGGGGGCGGTTACCCTCACCGATCTTAAACCTATGGCCCTCATGACCGCGGCGAGTTTAGCCCTGATCGTCTTCAAGGTGAACCTCCTCTGGATTGTCGTCGTGACAGCCGGCCTTTCCCTATGCCTTTTTTGACCGGAACCTATAATCAGATCATGGCCAGAGTCAGCCGCGGCCAGTGGCAAATAATCTAGCGGGTTGTCAAAAAATCTGGCAGGTTTGGGCAAAACCAACCGATTCGTAGGGTTTGCCGGTGATAAGGCCAATAGTTAGTTATTTCAAGGCGATATAGACATTAACGCCGTTTCGGGAGAGCGGGAAAAAGATTTATTTTCTTTATCCGGTGCGACCCGGAGTCCCCGGCGGCGGGGGACCCCAGAGTCCCTGATTACTGAGCAGGCATCGCATTTAGCGGCTGTTACCCGGGCGGCGGCGCCTGGCCCGGAAACCAAACCGGGATCAAGACCTCCTAACCTGTGTGGCAATATGGGCGCAAATGTGGCAATTTTACCCATATCTATTAATAAGCTGTAATATCAATAATATATGTAAGTAGTCATATTTTCTCTGCCCTAAAACTTCTCGCAATCTCCTCGCATAGTTTGAACTTATTTTCCCAAGGGTGAGCCTGGGCGCGGGGTTTCCTCCGCCCGGCTTCGGGGCATAAGCCTTGCATTACCAAAATGAGAACCAATTCAACCACCATTCACAGTGGCAGTAACTCGGTTCGGGAATTCCGGGACGCCGATGATGCAGGAAAAGGGTGGCACACTGTTGATCGCCGAACGCGGCGGGGCCTTGTCGCAGAACCTGGATTTCTGGGTCACCGGACAGGGACACCGGCTCAAGGCCGTGGATAACATCAAAGACCTGCTCATGACCCTGCAGAGTGAAAAGATCAGCGTGCTGGTCATGGATGTGCGCCTGCCGGAAGACCTGGGTTATGAAGCCATCTCCATCATCAAGGGCCTGGACCGCAAGCTGCCCATCATCATTACTGCCGATGAAAACAATCCGGAACAGGAAAGCCGCATCCGGCAACAGGGGATTTTTTACTATCATGTGAACTCTTTTGGCCCGGATGACTTGATGTTAGCCATCTCGAACGCCATGGTGCGATCATCCCAATAATCTCAGAGAGGGACCGCGATGCCATTACAAGAGAAATTGACCTCCGGCGAATTCGTTATTCTGGCGGAGATCGAGCCGCCCAAAGGCACGGATGTTTCCGACATGGTGGGAGCCGCCACCGGCGTTAAACGCATGGTGGACGCCTTTGTGGTGCCGGAGATGAACAACGCCGTGATGCGCCTGAGTTCTCTGGGCGGGGCGCTCCTGCTGCAAAGCAAGGGGATGGAAACGGTGGTGCAGGTGTGCTGCCGGGACCGCAACCGCCTGGCGCTGCAAGGTGACCTGTTGGCGGCCCAGGCCCTGGGGGTTGCCAATGTCATGGTGGTGTCCGGCGACGAAATCACCCACGGCGACCATCATCAGGCCAAGCCCGTGAACGACCTCAATCTCCTGGAGCTGCTGGGGGCCATCCAAACCTTGCAGACCGGCCGGGACCTGGCCGGGGTGGATCTCAAAGGGTCGCCGCAATTCCTGGTGGGCGCCACCGTCAAGGTGACCAATGATGCCGGGGCCTTGAAGCAGGAAATGGCGGAGCTGGACAAAAAGATTGCCGCCGGGGCCCGGTTTTTCACCACCCAGGCGGTTTTCGACGTGGCGGCCCTGGAAAATTTCCGTAAGCAGGTGGGCAAGCGTCAGGCGGCCATCATTCCCACGGTGATGCTCTTGAAGAGTGTGGGCATGGCCCGCTACATCAACGCCCACATGGAGATGAAAATTCCGGAGGCCTTTGTCACCCGGATTCAGAAAAGCTCCGACCGGGTGCGGGAGTGTGTCCAGATTGCCTCGGAATTTGTGGCGGCGGTGAAAAAGCAGGGATTCCCGGGAGTGCTCGTCTCCACCGTCGGGTGGGAAGACAAACTACCGTCGATCCTGGCGGCGGCCGGTTTATAGGGGACTCCAGAGAATTTTAACCGGGTTATAAGGGATAGAATCATGCCCCAAGAAAAAGACGTGACGGCTCAGGAATCAACCCAGCGTTCCGGCAACGTGGGCGCGGTGATGGTGGTGGGCGGCGGCGTCGCCGGCATCCAGGCGGCCCTGGATATGGCCAACTCGGGTTTTTATGTGCATCTGGTGGAAACCAAGCCGGCCATCGGCGGGGTTATGGCCCAGTTGGACAAGACCTTCCCCACCAACGACTGCTCCATGTGCATCATCTCACCCAAACTGGTGGAGTGCGGCCGGCATTTGAATATCGAGATTCATACCCTCACCGACGTGGCAGGGATCGACGGGGAGGCGGGAAACCTCAGCGTCACCCTGAAGAAACAGCCCCGCTATGTCGATCCGGCCAAGTGCACCGGGTGCGGCGAGTGCGCCAACGTCTGCCCGGTGACCATGTCGGACGCCTTTAACGCCGGCCTGGCTGACTGGAAGGCGGTCTATCGCCTCTATCCCCAGGCGATCCCCGCGGCCTTCGGGATCAAGAAGCTGGACCGGGCCCCGTGCACCCTGACCTGTCCGGCCGAGATCAACGTCCAGGGCTACGTCCAGCTCATCAAGATGGGCAAATACACCGAGGCCGTGAAGCTCATCATGGAGCGGCTGCCGCTGCCTGGGGTTTTGGGCCGGATTTGCCCGCACCCTTGCGAGGACAAGTGCCGGCGGGCCGAACTGGATGCGTCCGTGGCCATCTGCAACCTGAAGCGGTTCGCCGCCGACCAGGTGGATCTGGGCACCATCTCCCCGCCGCTGGTGGAGGCCAAGAGCGATAAGGTCGCCATCGTCGGCTCCGGTCCGGCGGGGTTGGCCTGCGCCTATCATTTGGCCCTGAAAGGCTACCGGCCCACCATCCTGGAGGCCCTACCCAAGGCCGGCGGCATGCTGCGGGTGGGCATCCCCGACTACCGCCTGCCCAAGGACATCCTGGACCGGGAAATCGGCAACATCCTGCGCCTGGGGGTGGAACTGAAGACCAACACCGCCCTGGGCCGGGATTTTACCGTGGACGGCCTCATGGAGGAAGGCTACAAGGCCGTGTTCCTGGGGATCGGCTGCCATGTGGGCAAACCCCTGGGGATTCCCGGCGAGGACGCCGAGGGCGTGATCCAGGGGGTGGAATTTCTGCGCCGGGCCAACCTGAAAGAGCCCCTAACCGTGGGTAAACGGCTGGCGGTCATCGGCGGCGGCAACGTGGCCATCGACGTGGCCTGCACCGCCCGGCGGCTGGGGTCCGAGGTGACCATCGTCTATCGCCGGTCCCGGGAAGAAATGCCCGCCTTTGCCCATGAAGTCGACCAAGCCACCTGCGAGGGGGTGGAGATCGTTTTTCTGGCCGCGCCGTTGAGAACCGTCACCGGCCACGACGGTAAGGTCACCGGCCTCATCTGCCAGAAGATGGAATTAGGCGAACCCGACGCCTCCGGGCGGCGCAAGCCGGTGCCCATCGAAGGGGCAGAGTTCGAGCTGCCGGTGGATATGATCGTGCCGGCCATCGGCCAGGAAGCGGCCAAAGGGCCGTTGGCGGACTGCGGCGTCAAGCTGTCCCGCTGGGGCACCATTGAAGTGAATGAAACAACCTACGAGACCTCCCGGCCCGGCGTCTTTGCGGCCGGCGATGTGCACACCGGCCCCTGGATCGCCATCGAGGCGGTGGGGGGCGGTATCGAAGCCGCGGAGTCCATCGACCGCTATCTGAGGGGCGCGGACCTGGCGGAGGGGCGCGCCATCGGCGAGGAGGCCCACAAGCGCTGGGCCGAGATTCCCAAAGACGAGGAAGGCCGGCCCCGGGAAGTGATGGCGGCCCTGCCGCCGGAGCATACCTGCGCCTGTTTTGATGAAATTTCCCTGGGTTACACCGAGGAACAGGCCCAGCGGGAGGCTGAAAGATGCCTCAACTGCGGGGTCTGTTCCGAGTGCATGCAGTGCGTCGCCGCCTGCCAGGCCGGGGCCATCGACCATACCATGGTTGCCGAAACCAAAGAGGTGCAGGTGGGGGCCGTGATCCTGTCGCCGGGATTTCAAGCCTTCAGTCCCGTCAAGTGCGAGAGCTACCATTACTCCAGTCTGCCCAATGTGGTGACCTCCCTGGAGTTCGAGCGGATTCTTTCGGCCTCGGGGCCTTTCGGCGGCCACCTGGTCCGGCCCTCGGACCACGCCGAGCCCAAGAAGATTGCCTGGCTCCAATGTGTGGGCTCCCGGGATGTGAAATACCACACCTACTGCTCTTCGGTCTGCTGCATGTATGCCATCAAGGAGGCGGTGATCGCCAAGGAGCACGCCCCTTATCCGCTGGACACCGCCATCTTCTTCATGGACATGCGGACCTTCGGCAAGGACTTCGAACTCTACTATAACCGCGCCCAAGACGAACACGGGGTGCGGTTCATCCGATCCCGCATCCACAGCATCGATCCTTTGCCCAACGGCGATTTGGCCATCCGGTTTGCGGATGAAAGCGGCGAGGAGAAAACCGAGACCTTTAATTTGGTCGTGCTTTCCGTGGGCATGGAGGTGAGCCAGGGCGCCCGGGAACTGAATGCGACCCTCAAGATTGACACCAATACCCACGATTTTGTGGCCACCTCCCCCTTTGCGCCGGTGACGGCCTCCCGGGACGGCATCTATGTCTGCGGAGCCATGCAGGGTCCCAAAGATATTCCCGAATCGGTCATGCAGGCATCGGCCGCGGCCGGGGCGGTGAGCGCCTCCTTGGGTGACGTCCGCTGGACCGAGACCAAGACCCGGCAGGCGGTCACACCCAAGGACATCAAAGCCGAAGACGCCCCCCGCATCGGGGTGTTCGTCTGCAACTGCGGCATCAACATCGGCGGCATCGTCGACGTGCCGGCGCTGTCGGAATACTCCAGGACGCTGCCCAACGTGGCGTATGTGGAAGACAACCTGTTCACCTGCTCCCAGGACACCCAGGTCAACATGACCCGGATCATCGAGGAACACAATCTCAACCGGGTGGTGGTGGCGGCTTGCACCCCCATCACCCACGAGCCGCTGTTCCGGGAGACCTTGATCGACGCCGGCCTGAACAAGTATCTGTTTGAGATGGCCAACATCCGCAACCAGGATTCCTGGGTGCACATGAAGGAGCACGACAAGGCCACGGACAAGGCCAAAGACCTGGTGCGCATGGCGGTGGCCCGGGCCTCGCTGCTCAAGCCATTGACGGAGAAGCCCCTGAGCATCAACCAGCGGGCCCTGGTCATCGGCGGCGGCATCGCCGGCCTCAACGCCGCCCTCAACCTGGGCGACCAGGGATTCGAGACTATCCTCCTGGAGAAGGAGCCCCAGTTGGGCGGCATGGGCCGCCGGGTCCACAAGACCATCGAGGGCCTGGACGTCCAGGCCTATCTGGACAGGTTGGTAGAGCGGGTCAAGGGCCACGCCAAGATCCAGGTGCTTACGGGCGCCCTGGTAGTAGGGTTTAGCGGCTACAAAGGCAACTTCACCACTGAGGTGTTGGTGGGGCCCGGCATGTACGAGCGGAAAATCGACCACGGGATCACGGTGGTGGCCACCGGCGCCCACGAGTATCACCCCAAGGAATTTCTCTACGGGGAACATGAGCGGGTGATGACGCAGTTGGAACTGGGCGATTTTCTCCATAAGTCGAAAGATGAGGCCGGTAAGTGGGACCGGGTGGTGATGGTGCAATGCGTGGGTTCCCGGAATGAGGAGAACCCCAACTGCAGCCGCATCTGCTGCCAGGGGGCGGTGAAGTACGCCCTGCAGCTCAAGGAGCTCAACCCCGATATGGACGTGGTGATCCTCTACCGGGATATGCGCACCTACGGGTTCATGGAGGATTTTTACCGGGAGGCCCGGGATAAGGGGGTGCTCTTCTCCCGGTTCGATCCGGATAATCTGCCCCGGGTCAACAACGACAACGGCCAGTTGAGCGTTACCTTCGTAGATCACGTGCTGGGCCGCCCGGTGAGTATGGCCGTGGACGCGGTGGTGTTGAGCGCCGGGGCCCGGGCCACCGATACCGAGGAATTGGCCTCGCTCTTAAAAATCCCCCGGAACGCCGGCGGGTTTTTCATCGAGGCCCACGCCAAGCTAAGGCCGGTGGATTTCGCCTCGGAAGGCATCTTCCTTTGCGGCATGGCGCATTCGCCCAAGCTTATCGGCGAGAGCATCGCCCAGGCCATGGCTGCGGCGGCCCGGGGCGGGGCGTTCCTGGCAGACGTCAACCAGACCATCAGCGGGGTCACCGCACACGTGGAACCGGACCGGTGCGCCGCCTGCCTGGTGTGCGTCCGGACCTGCCCCTACGGTGTGCCGCAGATCAACCGGGATAATGTTTCCGAGATCAACGAGGCCCTGTGTCAGGGCTGCGGCACCTGCGCCTCGGAATGTCCGGCCAAGGTCATCCAGGTGGCCCATTATGAAGACGACCAGATCAGCGCCAAGATCAAAACCTTATACTGAGGAGTCCGATGATGGAGACGTTTGAGCCGAAGATTGTCGGGTTTTGCTGCCACTACTGAGCGTATTCCGCCGCGGACCTGGCAGGTTCGATGCGATTGCAGTACCCGCCCAACGTGCGCATCATCGAGGTCCCCTGTACCGGCAAGGTGGATGTCATGCACCTGCTGATGGCCTTTGAGTACGGGGCTGATGGGGTCATTGTGGTGGGCTGTCTGGAGGGGGATTGCCACTATAGCGCCGGCAATCTTTACGCCAAAAAACGGGTCAACCGGGTGAAAGAGATTCTTGACAAGGTCGGCGTCGGCGGCGAACGGCTGGCGATGTATAACCTGTCTTCCGGGATGGGAGGGCGGTTCGCCGAGATCGTCCGGGAGATTACCGAAAAAATCATGGAACTGGGTCCCAGTCCCATCAGAGTTGTGACAGGCAAGGCCACCGGGCCCATTGCGGAGGTAACCACATGATTAAGGCAGTGCCCAAACCATTGGAAGAGGTCCTCGACCAGGTCAAAGACTTCACCAAAGTGCTGATTGCCGGTTGCGACGGTTGCGTCACCGTGTGCGAAGCCGGCGGCTTGAAAGAAGCCAAGGTGCTGGCTTCGGCCCTCAGGCTCTACTTCACCCAGGCCGGCAAACAGGCCCAGATTGACGAAACCAGTCTGACCCGGCAGTGCGAAAAGGAATATCTGGCCCAACTCTCCGACAAGATGGACATCTATGACGCCGTGATCTCCCTGGCCTGCGGCGTCGGGGTTCAGTACCTGGCCGAGATGTACAACAACAAGATCGTCTATCCCGGGGTGGACACCTGTTTCATGGGGGTCAACGAGGAGCGGGGGGTTTATTCCGAGCGCTGCCAGGCGTGCGGCCGCTGCATCCTGGCCGAGACCGGCGGGGTCTGCCCCATCGCCCGCTGTTCCAAACGCATGCTCAACGGCCCCTGCGGCGGCTCCGACAAGGGCAAGTGCGAAATCAACAAAGACATCCCCTGCGGCTGGGAGCTGATCTACGAACGGCTGAAAACCCTGGGGCAGCTGGACCGCTTTGAGAAACCCGTGGATCCCAAAGACTGGAGCACTTCCCGGGACGGCGGGCCGCGCACCATCGTCAGGGAGGATTTACGGATATGAGTGAGACTACTCCCAGCAAATTGCAGAAGATGATCGACTCGGGCAACCTTGCGGTCACTTCCGAGGTCGGTCCGCCCCGGAGCGCCGATGGCGCCGTAATCGAGCACAAGGGCAACCTGATCAAGGATTACGTCGACGCCATCAACGTCACCGACAACCAGACCTCGGTCTGCCGGGTCTGTAGCCTGGCCTGCTGTATCCGCCTCAAGCTCATGGGGCTGGAGCCGTGTCTCCAGATGGTGACCCGGGACCGGAACCGCATCGCCCTCCAGAGCGACATCCTGGGGGCCGCCTCTTTCGGCATCCACAATATCCTCTGCCTCACCGGTGACCACCAGCACTTCGGGGACCACCCCAAGTGCGCCAACGTCTTTGACCTGGATTCCGTCCAGCTCATCCAGACCGTGAAGATGATGCGGGATGAGGGCAAGCTGCTGGGCGGCTTCGAATTTGCGGTGCGCCCCCAGATGTACATCGGCGCCGCGGCCAACCCCTTCGCCGGGCCCAACGTAGCCATGCGGGTGTCGCGCCTGGCCAAAAAAGTGGCGGCCGGGGTGCAATTCGTCCAGACCCAGTGCATCTACAACCTGGACACCTTCAAAGAGTTTATGAAAATCATGGTGGACCGGGGTTTGCATGAAAAAGTGGCCGTCCTGGCCGGGATCACCCCCATGAAAAACGTCGGCATGGCCAAGTACATGCAGAAACGAGTGCCGGGCATCGATGTTCCCGACGACATCGTCAGGCGTATCGGCGGCGTCCCCAAGGAAAAGCAGGCCGAAGAAGGCATCAACCTGGCGGTGGAGCAGATCCAGGAACTGAGAGAGGTGGAAGGGGTTAAGGGCTTCCACATCATGGCCATCGAATGGGAAGAAAAAGTTCCGGAAATCGTGGAACGGGGAGGGCTCTTCCCCAGGCCCCAGTTGGCCTAAGGCCGGGCAGACCATAAAAAAATCGGCAAATCCGCAAGAGGCCTCATGAGCCTTGTAATTTATCGAGTTTGCGTTCATAATGGCGGTACGATCATCTTGAAAGGGGAGGTTTCATGTCTGCAAAGTACATATTGATCGTCGACGACGATCCGGATCTGGTGGAAACCGTATCCATGATGTTGGAGTCCAAGGGCTTTGAGGTGGGGAAGGCCTACGACGGGATCGAAGGTGAGGAAGCCATTAAAAAGCGCCGTCCGGATGTATTGATTCTGGACGTCATGATGCCCAGAAAGAATGGCTACGAGCTGTGCAAGGAATTGAAATCCAACAAGTGGACCAAGGAAATACCGGTCATTCTGCTCACCGCGGTGGGCGAGGCCGTGCCCACCACCACCTATACCCATGCCGATGGGATGAGCGTGGAAGCGGAAGATTTTATTCCCAAACCCGTGGATGCCGCCACTCTGGTGGAAGCGGTGCAAAGATTGCTTTAACCACAAGGCATGACTCCGACGAACTTTGGAAAAATTCGACCGGATCAGGATAGGTGGCCTTAAAGTCCTGGAGGAGGGCGCGTGCGTTACGTCCTCCTCCCCGTTGGAAGATAATCGCCTGGGGCCGGCGGTGTGTGCGCCGCTGGCCCAGCAGCGCCTCAACCTGACCTTTTTGACCCACGTGGCCGGCGACCGCGAGGTGCTGTGCACGGCCAGCCACAATGGGGAAGCCACCCTCACCCTGCTGCGCTCCCGGGCCGACCCCGCCGCCTCGCTGGCCTTGCAGCCGGGCGCCTCGATTCTGGCCGTTTACCCCCATGACAAACGCCCCGAAGTCATCGGCACGTTCATCAAGAGCCTGGCCCGGGCCCGGGTGGTGATCCACGGCCTGGCCAGTTCCCCCTCCGCCATCTCCGCGGTGCTGTCGTCGTCCCGCATCAAGCCTGCGGTGGAGCAGTTGTTCGAGCATTTCACCTTTCCGGGTTTCGGCTCCCCCGAGGAATTTTTTTCCGCCCAGGCTCCTCCCAAGGAATATCTGGAGAAGGTGGTGGCCACCTATCAGGAGAAGGTCAACAAGGTCTACTGGATTATTCCGCAGCCGGACCTGGACCTGTGGGGCATGAGCATCGCCAGCCGTGATATCCTGGCCGGGTTTGCCGGCGCCCTGATGGAGATGGGCAAGCTGGGCCTGGCCATACCGTTTTTGGTGGCCCTGCCGGGGCTCGGGGGCCAGGAATTCATCCTGTCGTTTTCCACGGCCCGGCGCCGGCCCGGCGCCGGAGACCAGGGGGACGAAGTCCGGCGGGTTCTAAAACACCATCTGACCGATCCCCGGCCCATGCGCCTCACCCCGGTGGCGGGGATTTTTCTCCACGGCCCCCATTTCGGCGACCGCTACGGCATCGCCCATACGTTGGTTTCGGCCCTGGAAAAGGCCCATATCAAACTGCTGGCCCTGAGTTGCACCATCTCGTCGATCTCGCTGATCATTCGCCAGCACGAACTGGCCGCGGCCCAGGTGATTCTGGGGAACACCTTTGCCGCCCCGGTGGAGAGCCCCCCGGCGGCAAGCGGGGGCTGAAGAGTGTTTTTCGGAACAGTCATTCATGGCCCCTCGGCCCACCCGTAAAGCATGAAAAGTTCAGTGGGGCGGGCGTCCCCGCCCGCCAGCCGGTCTGCACAGGCTGGAAAGCCTGTGCCACCGGCAGAACTTTTGGGAGCAGTCGCGCATGGGCATAATGACCCACCCGTAAAGCATGAAAAGATCGGTGGCGCAGGCTTTCCAGCCTGCGCCGGGGACAGCCGGGGGCGGCTGTCCTACATATCGCCAGGAACTTTTCAAGACAGGAACAAGCCATGAAACCAGAGCATGACGCTCCTCCGAGCCGCATCGAGACCCAGCCGGCCTTGACCGGGGGCGCCGCCGTGCCGGTTTCGTGCCTGGGTCCGCTGCTGGGTGATTTCCCCGATGCGGTGGTGGTCACCAACCGGGGCCGGGAGGTGGTCTTTCTCAACGGCGCGGCTCAGAAACTCTTTGGCGAGGCCCTGCGTCCCGGCGGCCCGTGCCCCTTCTGCGGGGAAATTCCCCGCCTTGACGGGGCCGGAGAGGGTCCGCTCCGGCTCTCGCGTTGTCCCCAGTTGGGCGAGAGCTTTAAGGAAGTCCCCGTTGGCCTGAAGGCGCACTGGCCCACCGGCGCTCCCCTCACCCTCACCGTCACTCCCATCCGCGGCCCCGATAACCGGAAAGCCGGCTGTTTCATCCTTATCCGGGACCCCGGTGATTTGCTGGCCCACCCGGTGATGGCCCAGCAGATGGCGACCCTGTCGAGCATCCTGGAAAATTTCCCCATGCCCTTCTTCCTGGTGGACCCGTTTCTGGTGGTCACCCACCTCAACGAGCGCATGGAGAAGCTCACCGGTTATACCCGCGACGAGGTGGTGGGCCGGATGACGTGCGGGGAATTGTTGAATACCGTCCAGTGCTTTACCTCCGATTGCGTCCTCAAGCAGGTTATGCTCCACAAAAAGGCCTTCTCCGGGGAGCGGCGGGTGGTGCGGACCCGCAACGGCCGGGAGGTGCCGGTGACCGTCTCCGCCTCCATCATCACCGATCCCGAGGGCCGGGTTATTGGCGGCTTCGAGGCCTTGCGCGATATCACCCCCGTGGTGGAAGCGGAACAGAAGCTCGATCTCCTCACCCAGTTAACCCGGGAAGGCCTGTTGATGGCGGATGAAAACCATCGCATCATCTTTGCCAACACCCGGATGATGGAAATCCTGAATATTCCCCGGAGCCGGATCATCGGCATGCACCTGGGAGAGGTGCTCACCTCCCAGCATCTTCACATGGCCCAGGAACTGGCCGCCCTGGTGGACGAGGGGCATATGCAGCAGGAGACCCAGTTCTGCAGCATCCTGGACCAGGCCGGCAACGAAGCTCACGTCCCCCGGGTCTTCGAAACCTGCATGGCGGTTTCCCGCCTGGGGGAGAAGATCATCACCTGTCTGTACCTGCGGGACCTCACCAGCCGCATTCTTATCGAACGGGAACTCCAGAAGACCAATGCCTTTTTCACCAACATCATCCAGAACTCGGTGGACGGCATCGTGGTGGTGGACACCAAGGGGGTGCCCCTGATTTTCAACCAGGGGGCGGAACGGATTCTGGGCTACACGGCTGAAGAGATGATCGGCAATGCGGAGAATTTCCGCCGGTTCTATCCGGTGGAGTTGGCCGCCGAGATGATGCGGCGGATGCGCAGCAATGAGTATGGACCGCCGGACAAGTTGACCACTACCCGGATGACTTTCATCAACAAAAATGGCGAGGCGGTGCCGGTCAACTTTTCCGCCACCATTATCCGGGAACGGGGCCAAGAAGTCGGCAGCGTGGGGATTTTTTCGGACCTGCGGGAAATCCTCCGAGTCCACCAGGAATTGGAGGCGGCCCAGGCGCAACTGGTGCATAGCGACAAGATCGCCTCCCTGGGCCGGATGTCCGCCGGGGTGGCCCATGAAATCAACAACCCCCTGGCCGGCATCCTGATCTACGCCGAACTCCTGAAACGGGACCTGGCGGCCGATTCCGCCCACCGGGAAAATGTCGAGGTGATCATCAACCAGACGATGCGCTGCCAGCAGATTGTCCACCGGCTTCTGGACTTCAGCCGCCAGTCTTTGGGGGATCAAAAACTCTTTGATGTCAATGACATCATCCGCCGCTGCGTGGAACTCATCAGCCACCAGGCCTTTTTCCACAACATCAAGGTTGTCCAGGAACTGGACCCGTTTCTGCCCCAGATTGTGGGGGACCCGGGCCAGTTGCAGCAGGTATTTACCAACCTGCTCCTCAACGCCGCGGACGCCATGACCGGGCAGGGGCAGATCACCATCGCCAGCCGGCCCAACCCCCAGGAAGACGGGGTTATTTTGACCTTTACCGACAGCGGTTGCGGCATTCCGCCGGAGATCCGGGACAAGATCTTCGAGCCCTTTTTTACCACCAAACCTCCGGGCAAGGGCACGGGCCTGGGGCTCTCCATTGTTTACGGGGTAATTCAGCGGCACGGGGGCACGATTACCGCCGACAGCCCCCGGGGGGAAGGGACCACGTTTACCATCAAGCTGCCTTTGGAAGCCCGGGAACAGAAGCCCGGCCTGGAGTTCGCATAGGTTACCGACTATGAACGAGCCATATAAAATTTTAGTGGTGGACGACGAAGAGGTGCTGCGTCTCGGGTGCAGCCGGGTGCTGGTCAGCGAGGGCTATCGGGTGACCACCGCGGGCAACGGCCAGGAGGCCCTGGACCAACTGGCCGCCGAGCCGGTCAACGTGGTCCTGTGCGACCTGAAGATGCCGGTGATGGGGGCCCTGGAGGTCCTGGAGCAGACCTCGGTCCTCTACCCGGACATCCCGGTGATCATCATGACCGGGCTGGGCACCGTGAGCGATGCGGTGGAGTGCATGAAAAAGGGGGCTTACGACTTCGTCACCAAGCCCTTCAGCATCGACCACCTGTGCATGGTGATCAAACGGGCCCTGGAGAAGCAGCTCCTGGAGCGGCAGACCCGCCGGCTCCAGGAAGAACAGGCCCGGAACCTTTACAACCTGGCCCTGGAACAGAGCCGGATGCACACCATCGTCAACTGCATGGCCGACGGGGTGCTGGTGACCAACCGGGAGGGCGAGGTGGTGCTGTGCAACTCTACCCTCATGCAGCTTTTGGGGCTTCAAACGCCGCCGCCTCATCCCGGACCGGTGCAGGCCTACGTCGGGGACCGCGACTTTCAAGCGGCCATCGAGTCCCTGCTGGCGGGCGGGAACCCGGATGAGGCGCGGTTTATCGCCCAGGAACTCTGCCAAAACCGCATTCACCTCAGGGCCTTGTCGGCCCCGTTTTCCGGGCCGGACAGCCAGGTCCTGGGCACGGTCACCGTGTTCCACGACGTCACCCACTTCAAAGAACTGGATGAAATGAAAAACGATTTCGTGCGCATGGTGTCCCATGAACTCCGGTCTCCCCTGGCCGCCATCAAGCAGCAGCATGCCGTGATCCTGGACGGTTTGGCGGGGGACCTGACCGCCAAGCAGCGGGAGTTGCTCACCCGGGCCCATGCCAAGATCCAGGGTTTGCTCGACCTGATCAACGACCTGCTGGACGTGGCCAAGATGGAGGCGGGCTACGGGCAAATGGAGCAGGTGCCGCTGGATTTGCGGGAAATTCTGGGCGAACTGGTGGACCTTTTGCGGGAGAGGGCCGCCAGCCAGCAGGTCACCTTGAAGCTGGAACTACCCGGCGGACTGCCGCTCATCCAGGCCGACCGCCGCAGCATGGAGGAGGTGTTCGGCAACCTGGTGAGCAATGCCGTCAATTACTCTCCGGATGGGGGCGAAGTCAGGATTACCGCCCTCTCCCGCGGGGACTACCTGGAAGTGGAGGTCAAGGACCAGGGCATCGGCATTGAGGCCGAGGAACTCCCCAAAATTTTTGACAAGTTTTACCGGGTCAAGAGTCCCAAGACCCGGCAGGTGATCGGGACCGGCTTGGGTCTGGCCCTGGTCAAAGGGCTTATCGAGGCCCACCGGGGATCGGTGGAGGTAGACAGCGAAGCCGGGGCGGGCACCACCTTCCGGGTCAAGCTGCCGACGGCGGGTGCAGCAAAGGGCGCGGATGCCAAAGGGTGATTCAGACCGGCAGATCCTGGTGGTGGATGATGAAGCCGTGGTGCGGAACGGCATCGCCCAGGTTTTGTCCCAGCAGGATCTGGCGGTGGCCACGGCCGCCGATGCCACCCAGGCGCTGGCCCGACTGGCCGGGCAAAGGTTTGCCGTCGTCCTTCTGGACATCAAACTGCCGGACATGGACGGGGTGCAGGTGCTGAAACACATCCGCCAGGATTTTCCGGACACCGAAGTCGTCATGATTACCGGTTACCCCACCATTGCCGGAGCGGTGGAGTGCATCAGGCTCGGGGCCCTGGACTACCTGGTGAAGCCGTTTAGGATCGAGGAACTGGAAGCGGTGGTGCAGAAGGCCCTGGACCACCGCGCCCAGAAGAACCGCCCGATGGCGCCTGAACCGGCAGCCGCCGGCGACTTGGGCCTGGATTTTATTCTGGGCCAGAGTCCCGCTATGCGCCGGGTCTTCGATAAGATCAAGCGGGCCGCGCCCAGTGACAGCACCGTCTTGCTCACCGGGGAATCAGGCACCGGCAAGGAGCTGGTGGCCCGGGCCATCCACCTGCTCAGCCCCCGGGCCGGACAGGAATTTGTGCCGGTGGACTGCTCCGCCCTGGTGGAAACCTTATTGGAAAGCGAGCTTTTCGGCCACGTCAAGGGTTCTTTCACCGGGGCCCTGCAGACGAAACACGGCCTCTTCGAACTGGCCAATCACGGGACGTTTTTCTTCGACGAGATCAGCAACCTGAGCCTGAATATCCAAGCCAAGCTCCTGCGGGTGATCCAGGAGCGGGAGTTCATGCAGGTGGGGAGCCAGAAGCGTATTAAACTGGATGTCCGCATCATCGCCTCGTCCAACCGCGACCTGAAGGAGGCCATCAAGACGGGCGCCTTCCGGGAGGACCTCTACTACCGGCTCAGCGTCATTCCCATCCACTTACCGCCTCTGAGGGAACGCACCGGGGACATTGCCCTGCTGGCGGATCACTTTCTCCGCCAGTACAGCCAGAAAGGCCACCGGGAAGTTACCGGCATCTCCAGCCAGGCCCTGAAATTGCTCACAGACTATGGCTGGCCGGGCAATGTCCGGGAGCTGGAGCACACCATTGAGCGCATCGTGATCCTGGAAGACGGGGCGGTCATCCAGCCGGAACATTTGCCCAGCTTCATTTCCCAGCGTCAGGGCGAGTTCAAAGACTTCTCGGATGAAAATTACTCGCTGGAGGAGTTGGAAAAGCGTTACATTCAATTCATCCTGCGCCGCACCAAGGGCCGGCGCCAGGAAGCCGCCCGCATCCTCAGGATCAACCGCAAGACGTTGAGCCACAAGATCGAAAAATACCGCCTGCGGACCAATTGGTAGGCTTCTCATACTAAAAAGCCTTCAAACGACTAGTATTTGTCATTCTGAGCGTAGCGAAGAATCTCCCTTTTTGAGCCGGTGAGATTCGTAACGAAGCAGCGCTCCGTTCAGACTCATCTTCGATAGTTGGGGTGATTTTTAAGCATTTTCTAAGCATTAAGTTATTAAAATTATTAATTAGGTGGACCTGCAACGGCGCCTGGTAAAGCAGGGCGCAGAAATTTCCTGGCCCGGCTTGATGCGGGACTTGCAGCAAGTGCAGGCGGTAATCGTGGAACTGGATGGTCATAACTATCAACTGCGCACTGACCTGAAGGGCGCGGCTTACCAGGCCTGCGCCGCGGCCGGGGTTCGTCCGCCACCCACGGTTAGCCCCCTGGAACCGCGGCCGGAATCTGACCCGCACACCAGCAGCGCGTAGTGGTAAAGCTTTGTTCACAAGGCTTAACCTATTGATAACCCAAAACTATTTATTTGTAACTGTCGAAGATGAGTCTGAGAGAGATAACTATTTGATATTATGGCGCGCCTGGGAGGATTCGAACCTCCGACCGACGGATTAGAAGTCCGTTCAAATACCTTTTTCTTATTTTTCCTGCCTTGTGATAAATCTTGACAAACCTCATGATTTTCAATAGATTATCGTTATCGGCCTTGCGATGGTTTTTCCCTTTTAGAGATAAGTTGTTCTGCATCCGTGCACACTATATGCACACCGGAATCAAGGGAGGGGGCGTTATGGCTATTCAGATTTTTTGCTCAAAGTGCAAGTCAACCTATGCCCTGGACGCTAAATCATGCTCCAAATGTGGGACCGCCTTCGCCCGGGACAAGAAATATCGGGTGTGTGTTTCCATCAAAGGGAAGCGGGTCACCCGAGTGGTTGACAACCTCACCATCGCCAGAGAGACGGAATCAGCTATTAAGGGGGATATGGTGCGGGGCGAGTATGAAATAAACCGCGGGGTCAAGGCGATCCCCACTCTTGGCGAATTATGGGCCAAGTATCTGCCCTGGGCCAAGGAGCATAAAAAGTCATGGGTTGACGATCTGAGGTATTACCGCAGACACCTTGAACCCCGCTTCGGCAAAAAGTCTCTGGACGCTATCTCGCCCATTGATATTGAGCGGATGAAAACTGAACTGCGGAAAGGGACCAGTAAGCGGGGAACCCCATTTGCCGCGGCCACCATCAAGCATCAGCTTGTCATACTCCGCCGACTCTATAACCTGGCCCGGAAGTGGGGGCTCTACGATGGCAAGAACCCCATTGATTCAGTATCCATGCCCAAGCTGGACAACCAAAAGACTGAGTTTCTTACCGATGAGGAATCAAGAAGGCTGCTGGATACCCTGGAAAACTGGCCTGTTAAGGACACCGTGGCTTTTGTCAAATTCGCCATGTTCACCGGCATGCGCAGGGGTGAGCTCTTCAAACTTCAATGGGATGATGTAGATTTTGAACGGGGAATTATCACCCTGCGGGACCCCAAAAACGGCAAGACCCAAAATGTCCCGGTCAGCATGGCGGCCCTTGACGTGCTCAAGCCCCTGGAGGTAACCTCACCGTTTATCTTCCCGGGAAAAGATGGCAACCAAAGAGTGGATTTTAGCGGGCCCTGGCGCCGGATACGAGAGGCGGCCGGGTTGCCGGATGGTTTCCGCCTTCACGGCCTGCGCCACAACTTCGCCAGCACCCTTGTAAGCAACGGGGTTGATCTGCTGGTGGTGCAAAAACTGCTCACCCACAAGGATGCTAAGACTACGGCCCGTTATGCACACCTGGCCCCTGGTACCATACGAGATGCGGCATTAAAGAGCGGGGACCTATTGACCCCGAAACCTAAGTCAAACGTGGTTAAAATAGGCGAGTAAACCAATTTCGGGGATAGGGTGCGCACCCGACAAGACGGTTATCATGGCCGCCTTCCCCGGATTCACCCCCAGGACCGCAACAGGAATCGGAAAGATGAAAAATCCCACCCCTGTTGTTCCCCCACTTACTCTAAGACAATTAGAGCTTCTCGAAGCCATCAAGGCAGATAAAGAAAAACTTAAAACTCTACCACCAAGGGACCCCGAAACTGAGAATTTGGTTCCTGAATTTTATGAAATCCAAAAGAGGATTGACGATCTTTCCGTTAAAGCCCTCCGGTCCGGTGTGTTGAGGGGTCGACCTGCGGAGTCACGGCGCCCCGGCTTCTTCCTTGTATTCGATTCCAGCGGAGAATATGCAAAGGTTTTACCCGGCGCCGGAGATTTTCATCCGGATCTTCCCCTTTGGGCTGAGAACCATTTCGTCGAATGGATCCAGATGCAACGGCTCCGGGAGAAGGGCCGCGAGACCTTGCGGAAAACCAAGATACCGGGTCTTGAAACCGGGATGCGTTGCCCAAAAGATATGACTCTTATGATGAGGGTTCTGGAACTTCGCGGGTTTGAAGAGGAAGATAGCGCAATAAGTCTTGCCGTGGCGAATGAGCCGTCACCTAACTCTTTGACCGAGATGTTAGCAAAATCGAAAAGGATAGTAACCGATGAAATGCTCGAAAATGCGAGACAGAGTGAGATCACGGAGAAGAAGCACACCAGAGTCCGGCGAGAACGCCGGTCTTGGGATTGGGTCATTAAAAAGTTGGTGGAAGAGGGGCTTTTGCAAAGAATAATAACCCACCAAGCCTTAAAGAAGATGCTTAAAAACCGTTATCCAGCATGGGATTGGGAAAAAATATGAATTGACTATCATTTCTAAGTAACCTTTCATGCCCTTGTGAGATATATCAATTACTTATCCACTAAGTAACCTTTTATGCCCCACCATTTAACCTATAAAATTAGCTAATATCTTAAATTAATTAACAATGGCAAGATAGGTTACCTTAAATATGGAGAGAATTGAATAATACCAATCTCTAAATATTGACAAAGTTACTTAATAATTTATTATTTAGGCAAGGTCGTAATGACTTTGCCTTTTTTATTATTCTGTGAGGTGATGTTATGCAAAATCTTGTAAGGGTTGCCAAGGCTGATGACTTGCCGTTCAAAAAACAAACTTTTTACAAATGGCTCCACCAGAAAAAGCACTTAGAAATCTTTGTCAAATTCGGTGGTGCCTTGTTTGTAGACCTCGACCGGCTGGCCCAGGCCATGGATAAATCACGGCCCGCGGAGTCTGTCAAAGCCGCCACAAAGACCCGGTGGAGCCGGAAGTCTGCTTGCATCGACCCCGAGGCCAGGCGGGAGGGGTGATCTCATGGCCACCTTGACCATCAAAAGTAGCAGACCTGCCCAACCGACGTTAATTTTTCTTCGCCGGCGGCCTGCCCTGAACTAACCGTCGCCCCCACCCAAGACAGGGGGTTGGCTGGCTGCGGAGTGATCTGGAAGCATGGCTTCAGGACCTGAATGACCAGGGGGCCGGACAAGAATCTGGGCAGATTGGTAAATGAAGAAAATGCGGATAGTCGGTGTGGGGTAGGAGGTTGTCGTGGCAGAAAAATCGCAGCAACAAGAGGATTTCGAGGAGATTAAGGAGAAGGCCAAAGCCCGGATCGAGGAGGAGCGCCAAGCATTCTCGGATGATGGCCAGAATCAGGGGGAATCCTCGCCTAAAGCAGATCCCATGGCATCATTTCTTCTTGAATGTGCCGAGGCAGGGCAGATAGGCGATGCTCGCCTATATATTTATCTATTAACATATCGCTATTGCTATGATCATGCCTCCCGCCGCTGGTACCAATGGGAAGGTCAATACTGGGGGGAAGATCTTGTTTGCAGTGTCGTTGCCGAAGTCGATAAGGTTATCGAAATCTATGAAAAAGAAGCTAAACGATGGGAATGGATTAAGAAGAAGGAGGAAAAGAATAGAAATAAAGATGCTGCAAAAGAAGCCTCTCAAAATGAAGCTACTTTTCTTAAAAAAATTTCCTGCCTCCAAGATAAAAACTATCGTCTTCATGTAATTTACTTATCTGCTGCCGGGGGCAACTCTCTTGGAATCAGTGGCAATGAATGGGATCAGGATCCTTATCTTATTGCATGTAATAATGGTGTTCTTGATCTTCACAATAATAACTTTAGAGGTGGCAATCCCCTAGACTATATCAAAACGTCTTGCCCGACGAAATGGCTTGGGGAAAACCAGCCCGCCCCCAGATGGTGCCAGTTCCTTGAAGAAATTTTTGATGGTGATTTGGAACTCATTGCATATGTCAAGAGATTATTGGGATATGGAATTATCGGTATCGTCGTCCATCATATTTTGATTATACTCTGGGGGGTTGGCCGAAACGGTAAAGGCACTCTACTTGAAATTTTGTACCACGTTTTAGGCCCGCTTGTAGGTCCCATACAGGCCGAACTCCTTCTCGAACAGAAGAATACGCGGTCAAGTGCGGGACCCTCACCAGACATCATGGCCATGCGTGGAAAAGCATTGTCTGGGGCAGTGAGACGGATGAGGGACGCAAGCTCAACGCCGGCAAGGTGAAATGGTTGACCGGCGGTGATACTCTCGTAGGCCGAGCGCCCTATGGAAAACGGGAAGTGGCATTTAAGCCATCACACCTGCTCTTAATGCTGACCAACTTTAAGCCAAGGGTTAACGTCAGCGATTTTGCTCTATGGAACCGCATACATCTCATTCCTTTCAAGTTCTCCTTCGTCGATGACCCTAAGGAACCGCATCATCGGAAAATAGATCCCAATCTCATGGAAGATCTCAAGAAGGAGGCCCCCGGTATCCTCGCCTGGCTCGTGCAAGGGTTTAGGGAGTGGAAAGAGAAGGGGCTAAGGCCGCCCGCCGCAGTGCTGCAGGCGGTTGAGCAGTACAAGGAGGAGGAGGATGTGGTGGGTCTTTTCATTGGTGACTGCTGCGTCATCGCGGCAGGTGCAAAGGCCAAGGGCCAAGAGCTTTACGATGCCTATAAGAGTTGGTGCGAGCGGGAAGGTCGCAAACCCATGTGGCAGGTGAAATTCGGGGAGCAAATGAAATCCAGATTTGCTTGGAAGAAGGAAGGGGTCATTGTCTATTACGGGATTGGTTTGCTGGCTCAGTAGGGGATGGAGGCATCTGGAGGCTTTTGGAGGCATTCCTAGAGGCTCTAACCCAGGCCAGGCATGCATATGGAGGGCATGGAGGCATTTCCCATAGACTTCTCCATAATGAAGATAATTTTAAAAATCTTGCTATACGAATTTTCTATAGAAATGGCTCCAAGCCTCCAAATTGTCTCTAAAAGATAGGTTAACATGCTGGTTTTACATGTGTTTTCAGTATGGAGGCATCACCTGGAGGCTCCCCAAAAAGCCTCCAAATGCCTCCAGATTGACAGCGGGAGGGGATATTGAACATCCTTGACCTGTTACAGGCTGACGGCAACGTGGTTAAACGGGTCGCCACTACCAAAGGGGGAGAATATGCCGGCCCCTGTCCCTTTTGTGGCGGCAATGACCGGTTCCGGACTTGGCCGGAACAGGGCGAATATGGCAGCTGGTGGTGCCGCCAATGCGGGCGCCGTGGCGATGCTATCCAATACTTGATTGATTACCGGAAGATGAACTTTCGAGAGGCGGCCAAGTATGTGGGGAAGGAGATCAGCAGTTTTACTTTCTCTTTGGCAGGCAGGAAGGCGACCCGCAGCCACCAGGTCCCCCGAGAAACCACGGCCCCCACCGACCTCTGGCAGGGACGGGCCCGAAGGTTGGTCGAGGAGAGTGAAAACTGGCTGTTTCAACCCTCCACCTTTGGCCAGAAGATGCTGGGATGGCTGAAAGAATGCCGGGGGCTGTCCGAAGAAACGATCAAGAAGTTCCGACTTGGCCTGGTTCCCATTGACAGATGGGAAGGCCATGAACAGTGGGGTCTTGAACCAGTCTTTAAGGATGACGGAACACCCAAAAAGATACGGATACCGCTGGGATTGACCATTCCTCTCTGTCAGGACGGGAAAATTTACCGAATCCGGATCAGGCGCCCCAAGTTTGCCCTCAGATCAGAAAGGGACCCCCGCTACTACCTTCTGAGGGGTTCGGATACTCGCGCTTTGGTATTGGGCCGTGACCGGGAAATCCACGTACTGTTGGAAAGCGAGCTTGATGCGATCCTGCTTTCCCAACAGGCGGGGGACTTGGTGGGGGTTATTGCCCTGGGAAATGCCCAGGCCCGGCCGGATCAGGATGCTATGGCAGCTCTGGGCAACTGCAAGTTGATCCTCGTTGCCCTGGATTCAGATAATGCGGGGGCCAAGGAGGCGTGGCAATGGTGGACCAAACATTTTTCCACTGCCCGGCTGTGGCCACCAATCGCAAAAGACCCTGGTGAGATGTTTCAGCACGGGGTCAATTTGCAGACCTGGATTGAAGCCGGGATAGATCATTATCAGGGTGAAATTGCGGAACCTGAGAAGGAAGAAATCCAACCACCGTTGTCAGGAACCGGCCACCGCTCTGATCCAGAGCCCCAGGCCCCGCCCTCCTTGGATGAGGCTACCCGAGGCCAGAAACGTCAACCACAGACTCTTGGGCCGGAACCATTATTGGACGTGGTCAAAGAGGAGAAAATCTGGCTGGGATACGAGGAAGATTCCAAGTCTGAGCCGGCAGCAGCGGAGGAAATAGAGCACATCTTCTTGAAACCTCAGAGGGTTCAACCTCCAGGACCAGAGGTTGCAAAGGACCAGGCCGCTCCCAACTATTTGGCTGATGAGGACCCGGAGTGGGTTAGAAAAATCATTGAGCTTGCCATAACCGGCCAACTGACTGAAGCCGTGCCTGTCTCCGTAAAATCTCCCTATCAGAATATCCTGGGGGAAGGGGTTTGGTTCTGTCCCGATCAGGAGACGGCAGATAATAAATCGCCCGACTTGGCCTTTATCCCAGAAGAGTTGATGGTGATCATCCCCCTCCTAACGGAAAACAAGGAGATTGCTGCGACACTCATCAGCGCCAAACGAATCCTCGGAGGGACCATCACAGACTCTTCTTTATTAGGTTTGCAACTTTCAGGGCTTCATTAGTGCCAGGCAGATTTAGTCGGTGTCCGGGGGTCGCCAAGAGATGAAGAGGTGTAACAAAGGGGCCGGTTTATGACGGCAAAAAATTCTGCTTCTACGCCTGAAGGCAACACCTTACTTTAGCCAGGACGCCGGAGGCTGGGTGATCGGGTGAAATCATTTTTTTAATTTTGTCCGCCCCATACGTATTTTTGCACCTGTTCCTCGGCATCATGAAATGCTTCCCCCAAGGTGGCATCAGGACTTCAACAGCAAGCTGATAGTGAAATGGATTTTAATTTTTCGGATTTCTCCAGTTTCCCTCCCGGGAAGAGGAAATAACCGATGAGAAAACAGTTAAAGCTAAAGTCCCGTGGCCGCCCTTGGCCGAAAGGAGTCAGTGGCAACCCGGCGGGCAGGCCTCCAGGTTCACGGCATAAAATCACCTTGGCGGTGCTGGAAGGCGCCAGGCGGGCCGAAGAAGAGTTGGCAAAGCCCTTGATGCTGGACGAGAGCCGTCATTACGAAGTTTGGTCGAATTGCTACATTCAAGACGGTATGCGGTTTAAGCGGACCTCTTTTGAAAGGGTTACCCCAGAAAAACCGATCCCTACTCGCCCAGAGCGGTTGGACATTGGCGACATCAGGGTAGAAGTAGTGTGGCGAGGGAAGACGTACTGGAGTCAACGTGGGTGGCTTTTCTCCATGGATAACCATCTTCCCATTAAGCCATGACTACGGTTTTGAGAAGGCGAACGGCACCAGCCCCCTTATCCCTTCTTTGGCGGCCTATCCTGTTTTGCTGCCCAAAATATGCCTACAATCTGCACCTGCCCGACTGTGGCCCGACCCATGGAGGCAAGGCGGAGACCCTCACCAGACAGGAGGCTCGCCCCCCCTTTCCTGTGAGCACCTGAGACGGCCCTGGATGAACGCTCAGGGCTAACCCCGCCTTATTTGCCTTTTCCCCCCGACTTGAAGCCGACGGTTCACCCCCCCCAACTGGCGTGGAAACAACGGAAGCCAAAAAACGACGGTGGGACCAGCCAACAAAATGCACATATGGATAGAATATCGAAGCATTTTGGCAGGACCCAAATTAGCGGATACAGGGCAGCTGTACGTAATAGATCCTGTTTTTTCTATTGATTGTGGTTGGTTACATACTACTTTCCTCTTCCATCATTTTCTTGTTGTCAAGGGGTTTTTGATGTAGCCCTCCTTTCCAGGATAGTAGAGGCAGGGGGCGCCTGCGAGAATGGGCCCTAAATTGCTCGTCGGAGCAGGCGCCTCCTGTCGGGTTTGATGCATAAAACTTTGTTCCATCATGGGTTGCGGTCATCCAGTCCTCTGTATCACCACCGCCATGGCCTGGTGATAGTCCCGCTGCACCTTGAGATTGGACACCCGGCAGTACCGTTGAGTCGTTTTGATCCGGGTATGATGGTTCAGCCGGTCCAGCAGGGCCCCGGTCAGTTTCCCGCTGCCAAACACTGGTGGCCATTAAGAGAAGTCCAGGTTGGTAGTCATGATGAGACATTGCCGGTCATAGCTCTGGGGAACCACCAGGAAGAAGAGCTGGGGGCCATCACGGGGCGGATTTCAGTTGCAGTTCTATCCGCTCCTGGTCTCCATAGATCAGGGCCACCAAAATGCTCAAATACTCTTGCAAATTTCTGGTCAGCAGAAAATTTTGCCGGACCAATTCTTTGGCTATACGACCCATTTCCAGGGCTTTATCGGGGTGACGCAAGAGATATCGGGCGCGCAAAGCCGCTCCTTCCGGAGTCTTAACCAGGAAACCGGTGTGATGGTTCACGATCTGCAGCCGGATTCCCCCCGCATCGCCGCCGATCACCGGTTTCCCTTTCCACAGGGCCTCAGTCACGGTGAGGCCGAATCCTTCTTTGAGAGACTTTTGCACCACCAGGTCTGCGCCTCGCTGCAGGGCATTAATCGTGACATGGGCATCCGGAGGTAAAAGCAGCACGTGGATGTCTGGGTCGCCGCCGGCCGCATGGCGAACCTCGGCCAGAACCGCGGCGCCTTCAGGGTCATCGGTGGCTTCACCGCCGGCGAGGACCAATTGCAGTGACGGCGCGAAAGACTTGACCAATCGATATGATGTAATTACGCCTAGAGGGTCCTTGAACCGATCAAAGCGTGAGACCTGGAGCATTATCAGTCTATCGGGGTCCAGACCGAATTGCAGTTTGGCAGCCTGGACTGCCTCCGGGGTCAGATCCATGTTTTTTTCGCTGAGAGGGTCGATACTGGGCGGCATCAGATACTGTATGTGCGGCAAGGGTTGGGCAAAATCCGCCAGGGAAAAAATACTCGCATCGTATTCCATGACATAGTTACGCAAGTATTGCCACACCGGACGATAAGGATGGCTCAGGTCGATATGACACCGCCAGATCCACTTGCCTTTGCGGTTCGGGCATGACCTCAACAGGGGCAGTGGCTGCGGATCATGGATAATAACGATGTCGGCTTCCTCCAGGATCGAACGCAGCTCTTCTGAGTTCTGGGCGCTGGTTTCCTCGTAAACCTTGAAAAGCTCATCCCCCAGCTGGACGGGTATACCTTGTAAGGCGTTATGAAAGCCCTTGGTGACCTGGAAAAACGCCTCTTCACCCCGAATTACTTCCCACCGCACATCAAGGCCCAGATCTTTCTGCAGGGGGACCAGCTTGCTCAGAATTTCCGCCACGCCGCCACCTACATAAGTGGAGTTGACGTGCACTACCTTCGTGCCTCTTAATGGCCTGGCAAGTTGACGGAGTCGATCGATGACGTTTTCTCCGGTCACTGCCACATAATCTTGAATAGATGTCATCCAGTCACTCCCTGAAAGAAATATTGTGCGAACAGATCTGCCAGTTGCCGGCGCAATTCCACGAGAGAGCCAAAATATGGATCAACTTCAGCAACTAGTGAGCAAAGGGCATCATCGCCGCAAGCCCTCAACCAGGTGCGGAAATCGTCCATCATTTCAGGGCTGCGGCGTCTCGCATCAATAAAATGATAAAATATACTGCCCACGGACATGTTGGGCACCGCCTCGACCAATTCCTCCGGCTGATCAATTTTGCCGTGGGTATCGAAAACCACCATCTGAGAACGGACAAAATGGAACTGCATGTCGGGCTTGGCCCAGGTAACCGTTTCGATCTCATCCAACCTCTGTTCGATGACCTCGAGCAGCTCCTGGCGCAAGGATTCCAGATTTACAAAAGGATCGGGGTCGATAACCGATAATCGTTCCGCCAGGATATTGTCTTGCAGGGCATGATAAACCCATTCGGCAAAATCGTTATTGTATTGAGGCTCATCGAACCTGGGCCTCAAGAGCCCACCCCAAAAATGATGGTAGATGCTGCCGAGATGGATGTTAAGCAAATGCTCTCGCATTTCTTTGAGGTTTTGGGCTTTTTTCCCGGTGGCTATGGTCACCAGGGCGCAGTCTTTGATGGAAAATGGTTCAATGCTCGCTTTTATAGACATCTTACCCCCGCACATACTCTTCCTTTCCTTCGCCCATGAGCAACGCCACGGGAAAACTGGTTAATATATCTCCGACCGACAGTGCCTGGCCCGCAGCAAGAACCTCGCTCGTGATCACATTGCGCCAGGCAGCCGGCGCCCCGTTAGGCAATACCACCTCGGTGTCCTGCCATACCTGTTTTCGCAGGGGAAAATCTCCCTCTTGAATCAGGTGGCTGAGGAACCGCGGAGCAATGACCAGGGCCCATTGCTGCTGATACCTCCAGGCAAAAGCGATGACATGGCTCCTGAATCTTCCCGCCGACTCAAGGGGAAGATAAGCGCCGGCACGGAAAATATCTCGATGGGCTTTTTTGGCTTGGAGCGCCCGATAAATGAGCCAGAGTTTAATCTTGCCATCCGCTCTCGTGGCAAGGAGATCTTGGACCAGTCGGCCAATATCAGTCTCATCCTGTTCACGGATGCTATCCAGCATGGCGCGCCTTTGGTCAAAATCCACCGGCCGGCGATTGTCAGGGTCCACCAGGCTCAGGTCCCATAGTTCAGATCCCTGATAGAAATCAGGCACACCGGGTGAAGTAATCTTGATCAGGGTCTGGGAGAGGGAGTTGAGTATCCCGTAGTGAGAAACTCTCTGGCAAAACGGGATAAATTCTTTCAGAAAGGTGTTGGCTTCGGAGCGGGCCAGGATTTTCTCCGCGAAGGCGACGTAAGCGTTTTCATACTCAGTGTCTGGTTTCAACCAGGCGGTATGGACCTTGGCTTCCCGGACCGCTTTGACAATATAGCTCTTAATTCTGGCCACGAACTCGGGATACTCGGCATCTGAAAATGGCCAGGCGCCAATCAGCGTCTGATATAAAAAATATTCGTCGTTTCTATCCGGAACGGCCAGGCCGCTCAGACGCTTTTTTTTGCCCCGGTTGAGCTTGATCCAGGTCCGGAGTTTTTTTAGCCACTCGTCCGGCATCTCGGACAAAACATTGATTCTGGCGCGGGCGTCTTCGCCTCTTTTGGTATCGTGAGTCGAGGTTGCATTTAAAGAATCCGGCCACAAGTCTCTTTTCTTGGTGTTGAACTGGTGGAATTCTTTGAGCGAGCAGCCGAAGTGACCCGGCCGTCCACCTACCTCATTGAGTGACAAGAGCCGATTGTACACATAATGGGTGGTATCTTCGACCCCCTTTGCCATTACCGGCCCGGTAAGTTGCTGAAACCGCATGGCAAAGTGGAGCCAGTCCCGCTTCTCTTCCTCAGAAACATAATCGGGAAAGTCCAGGAGAAGGAATCTTCGTACGAAGGTAAATCCATGTAAGAGGGCGGGGAAATTGGCTCTGGCCCGGTCCACCGCGGCCAAAATGTGCTTCCGGTCGTTGTCCGAGACCACCACCTGGCTGATGTAGGTCCGGTATACGGGAAACACTGCCAGGACTTCGGTCAAGGCTCTCTGCAGCGCCGTAAGAGTTATGTCGCTTCCATGGCGGTCCCGGCTGGAGATCTTCTTCAGGAGCTGGGCGAGGTTGTGGACGTCGCTCGCCATATCTTCCTGAATTATCACCTTTTTGTTGTCGTGCACGACATCTTCATAAGAATTCTTTAAGCCAGTCACGCTGGCATAGATCCTGCTGAAGGCTCGCTTATTTTCCTTTTGGCAAAACAACTCATTGACATAATTTATAAAATCATAGCCGGTGGTTCCCTGGACCGGCCAAGCAGGTGGCAGGTCTTCCTGAAGATTGAGGATTTTTTCGACCATTATATAGTTTGCCGGGGCTTTTTCTCTCACTTTTTGCAGATAGCTGGCCGGATCGTACAGCCCATCAACATGATCAATTCTTACTCCGGTGACCACTCTTTTTTCAATCAGATCGAAAATAAGGCCGTGCGTGTAGTTGAGGACGTGCTCGTCTTCGACTCTGAGTGAAATGAGCCCATTAACACAAAAGAACCGGCGATAATTTATTTCTTCCGCCGCCACTTTCCAAAATGAAAGCCTGAAGACTTGTTGGGAAAGAAGGTCATCAAGAAAATTAAAACTCTCGGCCTTCTCCTTTTCCCCATTGAAGGTCCGCACGTTTTCATCGACAAATGCCTTGATGACGGCGTTGCTGCTGTAGGCTTCCCACAAAGTGTGTTGGATGAATTTTATCTGGTTATTGCGCTCCTCCGGCTCATCGCTCGAAGAGAGCGACTTCAAGACATAGAGGATGCCTAAGAGTTTGATATAGTCGGGATCGTCTTCGGCAAGTTTCTTTTTTAACTTGGAAAAGTTGGCAAAAAGATTGAGATAAGATTCGATTCGTAACGGCAAGGCGAGGTTGAAGTAAGCCACCTTGAAGCCATCAGGACCGTATTGGAGGGCGATCTCTCCGTCTTCGAGACACTCCCCATAGAACCTGCCCAGAAAGGGCGCCAGAATTCTCTTGTTGAGGCTGACGGCCGGATAATCCCAATCCACGTCGAAAAACTGAAAGTACCTGGAGCTGGAGCCATTCTCCAAAATATCCATCAGCATTCGATTTTCCGAATCTATCGCCATATGATTTGGGACAATATCCTGAATCCACCCCATATTGTAAGCTTTTAGCTCCGCGGCCAGCCCCTCCAAGTCAGAGAGCCCTCCCAACTCAGGATTCAATTGATTGGGGTCAACCACATCATAGCCGTGGGTGCTGCCCTTGACGGCCTTGAATATGGGAGAAGCGTACAGGTCGGATATACCCAGGTCCGCCAGATAGGCAATGACCGGCTGCGCATTCTTAAAGCCGAAGGCCGGATTGAATTGAATCCGATAGGTCGCAGTTGGCAAATTCATGAGAGATTTCCCGGTCTTCTATCCTTGTGCAGGTTTGCTGTTTTCGGGACAGATGGGCTCCCGTAGCAAAAAATTCTCGGCCAAGACCGTGCAATGGCGTAGCCATTCTTGGGCGTTTTGGTCGCCCAGGCCGGCCTTCTCCTTGAAGTTGGGACAATGGGCGTGAAGGATCTTGTAGCAGATGTTTTGGGTTTTCCAGAGATTAACCTCGAACGGCAAGGTCCGGACCAGTTGGGCCGCCTTATTCAACCTCTCCAGGCGGGAAAGGTCGTCAGGTTGCTCGAGAAGTTGTTCGGCCAGACTCTCAATGTTGATAGCCAGTAACAAGCCTAGGGCAGTCGCATCCAGCGTGGCGCCGGCCAAACGAGCTTCTTCCAGAAGCGGTCTGACAACTTCGGGGTCAAGCCCCTCCCCGTGCAGCACCCGGCGGAGCTTGGCATTCAAGCACAAGTCCGCGGCAACCGACAGGACTTGGGGCCGTGGCGTGCCGGACCCGGTCAGAAAGCGAATCAAGGGAGCATGGTGCTCATAAATCGAGCTATATGCCGCCTCAGCCTCTCTCAGAGTCGGCCCCATGATGATGTTCAGGACTTTTCGCCGCTCATCGGCAAACAGCGAGGTCAGAGAGTACGTGGACGTCCCGAAGTATTTCCCCAGCAGTAGGATGGTCTTCGGGAAGTCCGCGCCGGCGAATGCCGCGGAAATCTCTTGGGCCAACGCTTCATATTTTTGCGCGCCCTGATATTCACCGGTGCCGCAGGCGATGCTGTGATCACCAAGATGGAGAACGCCAAAGCACAAGCTGGAGGATATGCGCGTAATCTCTGAAGTGACCGTGGCCCGCCCGATTACCAGCCTTGAGCCTCCCACCTGAAAACTGCGGTAGTCCTCCCGGGTGGCGGAATACGCATAGATCGAGCTGCGTTCGCCGATGTCCTGGAACAGCGAGCTTAAGGCATAGTGGGCGCCTATGTCTTTCATATCGAGCATGACCGGCCGGACAAATTTCTCATATATGGTGCGGCCGTCTCGGTGTTCAGGTATGTTGCTCTTGGCCAATTCAAGATGTTCGAGAAAGCCGGGTTCGAAGGGTTCGCTAAAAAGCTGGTCGGCCAACTGCAGAACTCTGCCGGCATATTTTATGTCCTGAACCGTCTCAATCCCGGAAAGCTCGTCAAAAAACCAACCACAACTGGTGTACATGAGCATTAAGTGGCGTTGGAGCTCCATGAGCTTCAGGACCGTGATCTCGTCCTCGGAGTTTAAGGGGCGGGTGGCGTGGCGGATCAGAAACGCCGTGATGCGCTCGGGCGATCGATCCACAATGATGTCGATGTAGTCGTCTCTAGCCGCCCAGGGATCGGTCAGAAACTGTCTGGCCAGTTGTTCATAAGCCGGGTTGACGGCATCGCGGAGCCAGTCCAGGGCTGCACGCAGGGGGGCTCGCCAACCCTGGTTCCAACCCGAGTGGCCGCCGCTGTTGCACCCGCAATCGGACCGCCAACGTTCTATGCCGTGCTCGCAGCTCCAGGAGCTGTTCTCAAAGATCTCCACTTCGAAGGCCGGTGGATGATCCTCCAGGTACCGGCCATAATTCGTCACCTGCGCCAGTCCCTTGGACTCAATGTGATGGAGCGCCTGCGCCAGGGCCATGTCGCCGTGGCGATGATGATGCCCATAGCTTTCGCCATCCGTGGCGATGTGGACCAGGCGAGGAGAGTCGTCGGCGAAGGCGGACAGCAGCCGGTTGGCGAACGCCTCGCCGTTGTCAAGCAATCCTTCAAAGGCCAGGGCCTGGGCAATGGGGCCGTCGTAAAAAAACAGGTTCATGGCGCGGCCGGACGGCAGCGACACCCGGTAGGCTATGGCAGGATAGATTTTCCCCCCGCTCACGTCCTGCCATTCTTTGCCATCAAGGGGTCGAACCCGGCTGGCCTGCCTGGGGGCAAGTATGGTAAAGCCGATGCCGTGTTGGGCCATGAGGTCCAGGGTTTCCAGATCTACCGCCGTCTCCGGGAGCCACAACCCTTCCGGCTTGCGTCCAAAGCGATATTCAAAATCTTTTATGCCCCAGATAATCTGGGTGTTCTTGTCGCGGTTGTTGGCCAGCGGCAGGATCATGTGATTGTAGGCTTGGGCCAAGGCATTCCCATGACCGGAGAATTTCTCCAGGCTCTGCCGGTCCGCCTCTAGAATGGCCTGATAGGCTTCCGTGGCATACTTCTCCATCCAGAGCAAGACCGTCGGACCGAAGTTGAAGCTTATGCTGGCATAATTGTTCACCAGTTGGGCGATTCGTCCTTCCGTATCCCAGATTCTCGACACGGCGTTGGCCGCGTAGCATTCGGCGGCAATGCGCTCGTTCCAGTCGTGGTACGGGAACGCCGAATCTTGGATCTCAATGGCCTCCAGCCAGGGGCTTTCCCGGGGAGGTTGATAAAAATGTCCATGGATACAAACATATCGGTCCATCAGTTAGTCCTCCGGTTGTAGACTGACAATGAGAAAGGCATGTTTAGTCAAGGTTACTGAGACGTTCCCGTCTGAATGCAGCTCTGTAAGCAGGTCGGGGCCTGGACCGTTCCAGCGCGCCTCTCCCGACGCCAGGCGTTTCAGCCAGCGTCCGTCAGGCAAGGGGACGTTGACCGAAGCAGTGTCACCAAAATGGAAGATGGCGGCAACCTGCGCCTCGCGGCCCCAGCGCCGCACGACCAGGGTACTCTCCCGCTCCAAGCACACAACTTCCAGGCGATCCTTGCTTAATCCCGCCCCCGCCCGAGTTTCATTTCTGAGCTTTATCAGTTCCTTGTACAATTCATACAGGATGCGATGCTGCCCCTGATGCCGAAGGCTATGATCCAGGCCGGCGCTCTGCCGGGTCGCTTCTGCCTGAGGGTCTGGTGGCTCATCTGATCCCTGAAAATCGGCAAACTCTTCTCGACGCCCGCGGCGGACCATCTCTATCAGATCCGGGTCCGAATGGCTGACGAAATAAGGAAACGGCGCGGTTTCCCCGTATTCTTCCCCCATAAACAGCAGGGGTATGAAAGGCGACAGGAGCACCACCGCAGCCGCCAGCTTCAGCCCTTCGAAGGAGACCGAGGCGCTGAGCCGATCGCCTTTCAGACGATTACCCACCTGATCGTGGTTCTGGGCGCAGACCACGAACCGGCGCGCGGCTATGTCTTTGGAATTGTTCCCGTGTCGACGCCGTCGCGCCGGGGAATAAGCGCTTGAATAGACAAACCCCTCGGCAAAGGCCTTGGCCAGATCTTGAATGCGTCCGAAATCTGCATAGTACCCGGTTCGCTCACCGGTGAGCAGCGTATGCAGGGCATGATGGAAATCGTCGTTCCATTGGGCGTCCAGTCCATAACCACCAAGCTCTGGAGGGCGAACGAGCCGGACGTCGTTTAAATCACTCTCGGCCATGACATAGATCCGGCGATTAAGCCGCTCGGCTTGCTCATGCACCGCAGAGGCCAATTCCTGCAGGAAATGGAGTGCGGAAAAGTCGAAAATCCCGTGAACCGCATCGAGGCGCAAGGCATCGACGCGAAATTCCGTTACCCAAGAGAGCGCATTGTCAATAAAGAACCGCCTGACTTCGTCGCTGTCTGGTCCGTCAAAATTGATGGCTGAACCCCAAGGAGTGTGGTATCGGTCGGTAAAGTAGGGCCCAAAATCATGGAGATAATTTCCTTCCGGCCCGAGATGGTTGTAAACCACATCCAGAACCACCGCCAAGCCACGCTGATGGCAGGCGTCAATCAGCCTTTTGAGCCCATCCGGACCCCCATAAGAATTTTGCACCGCAAAAGGGTAAACCCCATCATAGCCCCAGTTGCGTTCCCCCGGGAATTGAGCCACCGGCATGAGCTCAATTGCGGTTATGCCCAGGTCCTTCAGTTCATCCAGGTGCGGGACGACGGCGTCAAAAGTGCCTTGAGCCGTAAAAGTCCCCACGTGGAGTTCGTAAAGCACATAATGGGACAAAGGTATGCCGGACCAGTGCAGCGCTTTCCAAACAAAATGGGGGTCAATAACCTGGGATGGCCCATGGACGCCTTCGGGCTGGAACTTGGAGGCGGGATCAGGACGTTCGGTGTTCCCATCGAGACGATAAAAATATCGGGTTCCCGGCTTAACCCCTTGCACCACACCATAGTGGTAACCGCGCGAGACTTTTTCCAGGGGCACAAGGCGCTCTTCTGGAGAAAGAATGTGGACCTCCACCCGGCTAATCAAGGGGGCCCAGACGAGGAATCCGCCCAGTTCTCCTCCCAGGTAGGTAGCTCCCAAACCACCTTTAAAATTCACCGCGATATCCTCCCTCGTAGGAGATCCGGCTTCCGCCGGAATGACCAGGAAGGCTCCATCGTTCGTGGTGATCTGCTGGGCATGATCCCTCGACAAAAGGTTCTCCTCCGCCCCGAACGACCAGTTACCGACCAAGCCGCGCAGTTCGAATCTATGGTGCCGGCCATCCCATGATCGGCACCGCGCTGATGCTGTTCTTCGGGCTACCCTCGATAACCCGATCGCTGTACGCCACGTAAACCAGCACATTGCGCTCTCGGTCGAAGAAGCGCACGACCTGAAGCTTTTTGAACACCAGGCTGCGGTGCTCGTCGAAGACGCTCTCGCCGTCCTTGAGCTCGCCGAGGATCTTGATCGGGCCGACCTGACGACAGGAGATGCTGGCGTCACTCGTGTCCTCCGCCACGCCCATTGCGCCCTTCACCCCTCCCGTTTGCGCCCGGGCGATGTAACAGGCGACGCCCTGGACTTTGGGGTCGTTGAAGCTATCAATCACGATCTTGTCGTTGGGCCCGAGCCAGCGAAAATGCGTGCTGACCGATCCGGTTGTGCCGCGTTCGGGGCGACTGAAGACCCACCATCCGAAGAGCAAGACGACCAAGAGAATCACGCCGCCGAGAATAATTCCGAACCGTTTCATGATAGGTTGTCTTCCTCGAGTGAATTTGCACCCCACCTTGGAGCCTTTGGGGGGATGAGGCGATACTTACCTTTTCTGGCTCGCATAAAGCAGGAGCACACCGCCACCCAGTATTGCCAACACGCCGGCCCAGACAGGGACGTTGACCGTCTGCTTTTCCGCAACCGACATCTCGAGCGGGCCCAGCTTGATGTCGTGAGTCTCCTTGGTGTAGCTGAACTTGCCGTACAGTAGCGCCACTATGCCGGCCACAATCAGCACGGTTGCTATGATCTTGAGTGTGCCCATCTCGTCTCCTTTGGGGTTAATTTTTAATAAAACTCAAATCCACCCTGTCAATTCAGAACGGCGCCCAGGAATTTTGCCAAAAAAGCCTCGGCTTCCGGGGGTACGGAGGTGAAATGGACCAGGAAGGCAGGGGGGTGCTCAGAGAGGAGGGTCACCACCTTGCCGTAAAGGTCGTCGGTAACTTCGTGGTCGTCGGGGTCGAACAGGGAAATCCGCAGGTTCGCCAGCGGCGAGGGCAGTACCTTAGAGTGAATTTCGACCATATTTGAGGCTATTTTGGTGATGGCGCCCCCATGCCCCAGTTCTACGGTATGCTTCCAATCCACTACGATAAACTGGACGGGGATCCCAGGCTTGAGTTCTATCCACTTTATCTCTTTTTTCGGGGGCAAAAAGAGCTGAAAATCTCCGCCGATACCTCCCACTTCGTGGATGGTCAGCGGTTTTTTAACCCCTTTGGGCATAACCTTCATAGCGCTGTCTATCCACAAAATATCCCCGCATTCGTCTAAGGTGCTATCTGAAATAAAGATCTGGCCGCCCACCGTATAGGATTCAATGCGGGCCGTGAGGTTAACGGCGCGGCCCACCACGGCATACTTGATTCTCTTCTGAGAACCGATGTTGCCCACTACCACCTCGCCGGTGTTGATGCCGATGCCTAAAGCGACCTCGGGGTACCCGGCCCGGCGATTCCGTTCATTGACCGCGGTCATGGCCAATTGCATTTCCACAGCGCAGGCCACAGCTCGCTGCGAATCGTCGGAGCGCAGGATGGGAGCCCCAAAAATCACTAGGATGGCGTCGCCGATGAATTCGTCGATGGTGCCCTGGTACTTCTGGATGATTTCGGTCATGGTCTCCAGATAGATATTGAGCATCGCCACCACATCCTCGGCGGGCAGACGCTCACTTAAGGAGGTGAAGCCGCGCAGATCGGCCATGAGAATGGTAGCACGCCGTTTTTCACCCGCTATTTTCAGTCCACCCTCCTGCAGAATCGTGTCAACGATTTCGTCCGAGAGGTAGCTGCCGAAGGTCTGGCGAATAAACCGGTTGCGCAGTTCCAGGGCGGCGTTGAGTTCGGTCAATTGTCGTTGTTGCTCTACTTTTAGATCTCGCAGCCGCTTTTTTTCCAGACAGGCCTGCACCCGGGCTCGCAGCAGCACCGGGTTGAAGGGCTTGCGCAAATAGTCTTCCGCCCCCAGTTCAATGCAGCGGACCGCGCTGTCTATTTCGTCCAAGGCGGAAATCATAATGACCGGCAGGTCCCGCCAGGTTTCGGATTGCTTCAGGTGTTGGAGCACCTGGTAACCGTTCAACTCCGGCATCATAATGTCGAGGAGCACCAGGTCGAAGGCGCCGGTGGCGATCATCTCCAGGGCCAGGCGGCCATTGTCCGCCACCCGCACCGTATGGCCTTGACGCTCCAGATAGCGAGAAAGTAAGTCGCGGTTTATTTCATTATCATCCACCGCCAGTATGGAGCCGCGTTCGGCTCCGGTGGCGGCGGCGCTATCCGGAGCCAATTCCCGGAGACTGATCAGGGCGCGGTGAATCAGAGATGACCGGTCGGAGACTTCCGGGCCTGATGCCTTCAGACCGGCATCGAGCTTGGAAAAATCGACAATTTCATTGACCCGAGAGAGGAAGAGTTCGGCGGCAGAGTTAATCTTCCTTAGGTCAAGGATAATAGCTATCCGCCCTTGCTCGGCGGCGTTCTCCAGCAGTATCTCACTGAAACCGATGATGCTGTTTAACGGGATGCGCACCTGATAGTGCAGGTTGGCGACCAGGGATGCCAGATTAAAAACGACATCGCCAGAGGCGACTTGGTTTGGGTCCAGGAGGTCGTTGATTATCTCCAGGAGTTGATGGCCGGCGGAGAGAATTTGGTTAAGGTCGGAGACATAATCCGCCAGGCCCTGTTTATCGGCGTCTCCCAGCAGCATTTCACTATAACCGATGATCGCGTTCAGGGGCGTCCGCAATTCATGGCGCAGATGGGCCCACAGAGCCTGTGGGGTTCCACCACCATCAGCCTCTGGACCGGAACTCCTCTGAACCACTGGAGTGGTTTCCTGGGTTTCAGTCTGACGTGGGTCGGGTTCGTTGGTAGACATGGTTTGGCTAAGCCGTCTCCTTGCCTAAAAAACCTTGGATTTTTTCCACCAGCCGGCGAAAGTCGATGGGTTTGGTGTCATAGTCATTGCAACCCGCGGCCAGGGATTTTTCCCGATCTCCCGCCATGGCATGGGCGGTGAGGGCAATAATGGGGATGGACCGGGTTTCCGGCATGGCTTTGAGCCGGCGGGTCGCTTCCCAGCCGTCCAGTCCGGGCAGACTGATGTCCATGAGGATCAGGTCAGGGGCTTTAGAGCGGGCCAGATCAATGGCCTGTTCGCCATCCACCGCGATGACCATCTCAAAGCCAGCCTTGAGTAAGCGCCGCGATAACATGTCTCGATTCATTTCATTGTCTTCAACCAAAAGAATCTTGGGCATGCAGTTTTGGCTCCTTAGGCAATTTCCTGCTTAGCCGGTCTATTACCGGTTTTCACCTTGCTCTTCTCAAGGCAAGATTGCACCAATTCGCGCACTTCGGCCAGCAACTCATCTCGCGGACCAGCGTCTTTCCGGATGATCTCCTGGACATAACCGTTCATTCGCAAACGGTCTTCTTTGGTTAAATCTTTGGCGGTGACGACGACGATGGGAATGGTCCGCCAGTTTTTGTGCCGGCGCACCCGGTCGATAAATTGAAACCCGTCCATCTCCGGCATCATGAGATCCAGCAAAATTAACATCGGCCGGCTCTCGGCCAGGCGCTCCAGGGCCACGCGCCCATTCTCGGCCGCAATCACCTGACACCCTTCTTTCTCGAGCAAACGCCGGAGGATCTCTTGCGTATCGGGATCGTCTTCCACGACCAGAACCTGACCGGGTTGAGGCTGACGCCGATACTTTTCCAGAACCGCCAGCAGGCGCTCACGCTGGATGGGCTTGGTCAGGTAATCCGAAGCGCCCAAGGCGTAGCCCAGGTTCTTATTATCCACGAAAGTCAGCATGACTACGGGTATATCGGCTAAGGCGGGATCGGCCTTGAGCTCCGTCAACACCGCCCAGCCGTCCAGGCCCGGCATCATCACGTCCAGCGTAATCACATCAGGCTGGAGTTCTCTGGCCAGACGCAACCCTTCTTCACCCTCGGAAACGGTCTTGACGCGAAAACCATCCTTGCTCAGAAAACGTTTCAGAAGGTCACGGGTAGCCGGATCATCTTCAATGACCAGGACCGTACTCGAGCCTTCCGAAACCATCGGCTCAGGTAGGTCGATTAGGGGAGCTGCCGCCGGAGGTTGAACCTTGACCCGGGCCGGGAGTCGAATCGTGAAGGTCGTGCCGCCCCCGGGCTCACTGGCGGCGCTGATCTCTCCTCCCATCATCTGACAGAAGCGATGGGTGATGGTCATCCCCAGCCCGGTGCCGCCGAATTTCCGGGAGGTTGAGGCATCACCCTGAACAAAAGGCTGGAATAGCTTCTCCATCTGGTCCGGGGCCATGCCGATGCCCGTGTCACTGACGCTGAATTTAATCCAGTCGACGCCGCCTATGAGTTCGCGAGAGGCTTCCAGGGTGATGGTGCCATTTTCGGTGAATTTACAAGCATTACTGAGCAGATTGAACAAGGATTGCCTGACCTTGGTCAGGTCGGCATGCATGGTGCCCAAATCAGTGGCACAGTGAACCTGAAGCGTATTGGCGTTCTTTTCCACCAGCGGCTTGATGGTATTGACGACATCTTCGATCACCCGGGAAATCCCAAAAGATTCCAGGAAAAGATCCATTTTGCCGGCTTCGATCTTGGACAGGTCGAGAATATTGTTGATTAGGCTCAGAAGATGATTACCCGAGGCATGTATCTTTTGCAGGTCGGGGATAAAAGCTTCCTGCCCCTTATCTTCGGCGTCTTCCATCAACATTTCGCTGTAACCGAGAATGGCGTTCATCGGGGTGCGCAGCTCATGGCTCATAGTGGCCAGAAAAGCGCTTTTGGCCTGATTGGCGGCATCGGCGGCATCCTTGGCTTGCGTCAGGGCCGCTTCAATTTTCATGGGCTCGGTCAGATCGCGGGTCAGCATGGCAAAGCCGCGCAGATTGCCGCTCTGATCCCGGATCGCCGTGAAGACCACGTTGGCCCAGAAGGCTGTTCCATCCTGGCGCACCCGCCAGCCCTCATCCCCGAATTGTCCCTTGGCCGCCACCACGTCCAAGTCGCGCTGGGGCTTGCCGCTCTGAATGTCTTCCTGGGGATAAAACCGTGAAAAGTGCTGGCCGACGATTTCCTCGGCGCTATAGCCCTTGATTCGCTCCGCTCCGGCATTCCAGCTCACCACGCGCCCCTCCGGATCCAGCATGACGATAGCATAGTCGGTCACGCTCTCTACCATCAGCCGGAAACTTTCCTCGGTCCAGCGCAGTTGCTCTTCCACATGCTTACGCGCCGTATTATCGGTACCGATCAGCAGATAGCCGATGATGGTGTCTTGCGCGTCGCGCAGCGCCGTCACCGACACGATTGCCGGGAAGCGGCTTCCGTCCTTGCGGATATAGGTCAGTTCGTAGATGTCCTCGATGCCGCGCAAAGCCTTGAAGACCAAGGCCTCGAAACCTGGCTTGATCGTGGTTTCAAGCTCGAGGCTCAACGCGGCAGCCCGCGCAATCACCTCCTGCGGATCGGAAATCTCGGCCGGGGTGATCTTGTCCACCACTTCGGCGGCCGTGTAGCCCAGCATGCGTTCGGCACCGACATTGAATATTTGAATGACGCCCTTGGCGTCGGTGGCGATACTCGAGAAGTTGGCGCTGTTGAAAATCGCCTTCTGCAAGGCTCCCGCTTTCAGCAGAGCCTCTTCCGCCTGCTTGCGCGCCGTATTATCGGTACCGATCAGCAGATAGCCGATGATGGTGTCTTGCGCGTCGCGCAGCGCCGTGACCGACACGATTGCCGGGAAGCGGCTTCCGTCCTTGCGGATATAGGTCAGTTCGTAGATGTCCTCGATGCCGCGGGAAGCCTTGAAGACCAAGGCCTCGAAACCAGGCGTGATCGTGGTTTCAAGCTCAAGGCTCAACGCGGCGGCCCGCGCGATCACCTCCTGCGGGTCGGAAATCTCGGCCGGGGTGATCTTGTCCACTACTTCGGCGGCCGTGTAGCCGAGCATGCGTTCGGCGCCGACATTGAATATTTGAATGACGCCCTTGGCGTCGGTGGCGATACTCGAGAAGTTGGCGCTATTGAAAATCGCCTTCTGCAAGGCCCCCGCTTTAAGCAGCGCCTCTTCCGCCTGCCGGCGCTCAGACTGCGTAACCAGCCAATTGGGGTCGGAGCTATTTGGCATTTCTCATCCTTCCTGGGAGGTCACAGCCGGTCTTCGAGGCCGCTCAAGCCAACATAGTGAAAGTTAGGCCGGAGGGGCCCGAAGGCCCCCATGGTTATCGCCAGTAGAATTGTCTGGGTTCGGTTCCGAGATCAGGTAACGCTAAACGGGAACAGCTTCCTACCTTAACTACTCCCCTTGATTAGAGATTCTTCGGGGGGGCAAATGTGGGCAGCATCACGGCGTCGATACCCTGGGCCACACCGTTGGTCGCCATCATGTCAGGTTTGACGATGTTAGCATTATTCACCATATATTTGTCGCCCACCAGGGTGAATTTCATAATCCCGGCGTTGTCGGTGGGGCACAGAGTCTTGCACTCTTTCAGAGCCGGCAGATCCTTGGCCAGGTACTTGCCCGGGGTGATGTGAAAGAACACCACGTCCCTGACGATGGCCGGATCGCCCATAATCTTGTCCATGGTTGCCTTGGGCACATTGGTGAAGGCCGCGTCAGTGGGGGCAAAAACCGTGAAAGGGCCCTGCATCGCCTTCAATTCCTGTACATTGGCCTTATCCGCGAGGCTTAAGAAAGTCTTGTAGTTCCCGGCGGCTGCCAGGGTATCATATAAGTTTGTGGGTGTTTGCGCCATGGCCATCCCAAAGGGGATCATGACCAACATCAGAGCCACTAAAGCAATTTTTACTTTCATTAATTTTTCCTCCTGGTGAAATTTAGGTTTGTACGAGCTCTTCATCCCGTTAAGCGTTACCTCATCTCGGAAAACCCCGGGCTTTCCGTAAAACAGGCCCATAAAGCTTATTCTTGCCAGCCGCCCTTATCCCTTGCCTGTGCCGCCCCATTACCGATTCCCCCACTCATCTTATAGCCGCCCAAGGAGGAACAGGATGAGAACGATTATCAGGATCGTCCCCAGAATACCAGTCGGGGCATAGCCCCAACTTTGGCTATGCGGCCAGGTAGGAAGGGCGCCGACGAGAAAGAGGATGAGTAGGATAATTACAATAGTGCCGAGCATGGTCTTTCTCCTTAAGAAACGCTGGGTCTGGTTAACGAGCCACCAAACCTAGAATACCTATGACAATTAAGTAAATCGCCACAATGTAGTTCAAGAGCCTGGGTACCATGAGAATTAATATTCCCGCAATCAGTGAAACCAGCGGCGTCAGATAAACAGTTGGGAACATTTCCCGTCTCCTTCTTAAAGGTAAAGTTGAGCATTGATTCATGATGATTGCTCATGATGAATCAAGCCTAAAGCCGCCCGAGGAGGAACAGGATGAGAAGCACTATCAGGACCGTCCCCAGGATACCGCTGGGTCCATAACCCCAGCTTTGGCTATGTGGCCACCTGGGGAAGGCGCCAACCAGCAAAATAATGATAATAACCAGCAGAATCAGTCCCATTCTCATCTCCTTTTGCCGCACTCTCGGCGTGCAGTCTATGTGGCTGACGGACTGCTCCGGCCCTTCAGTTCCGGGGGTTTTATTGCTGCGTGGCTATTTGGCGGGCGGCGGCGGTACATTGCCGGGGCCCTTATCACCACCGGGGCCGCGGCCCATACCCATGCCGGGTCCGTGACCCTTGCCCTCACCCATGCCCATACCCATGTTGTAGTCGGGGGCGATCTTCTTGATTTCAAACTGAATGGCCGTCATCTTCTCCTGCATCTGGTCTCTCAGGGCATTGAGTTCCTTCTGCTTGGCCTGGATAGCGGCCTGATCCGGCTTCTCAGCCTCCCACAAGGCCGCCAATTCCGACTCCTTGACCATCATCTGCTTGCGCAGGCCGACGGTGTCGGCATGAAACTTTTCCTGGAGGTCGAAAATCTGGCCCGCCTGCTCCGGGTTCAGATTCATCCCCTGGCCCTTGCCCTTACCCATGGGCTGGGCCCAGGCCGACGCCGCCAACCCCAAGCTCAGCGCCAGGGCCAGAACCAGTCGCAACGTTAATTTCCTTACATTCTTCACATTCTTCATTGATTTGATCTCCTATATCTAAGATTATTAAAAAATTTGCCTTCCATGGTCAGGTTTCCTTGGATCTGGAAAAACCGCTGAGGTTCGGTCTGCCCATCCCCTAAAGGCGCCTGGGCATGGGCAAAACGAGGCCAAGCTCGTTCATTTACTGCCAATGCTGCTTGAACTCCTTTTCCGCCTCTTCCTTTGTGATGCCGTATCTCTCCTGGATTTTGCCCAGGAGTTGATCACGCTTTCCAGCCACGACGTCCAAATCATCGTCGGTGAGTTTGCCCCATTTCTCCCTAACCGTGCCTTTGAATTGCTTCCAGTTTCCTGCCACTTGATCCCAGTTCATAACGTGTCTCCTTTACCTCAGTATTTGCTGCATAATCTGTTGCTGCGACTGCTGCGGTTGCATCATGGGCGGGGGCGTCATCACGCCCTGACCCATCATCGGCGCGGGCTGCGGCTGAGCCCATACCACCAGCGGGGCCGCGCACCCGTTCCAGAGTTAGCGGTCTTGCTTTTTCATCTGCCCCGGTGGCATGTGCTGGCCTCCCTCTTGCTTTTTCATCTGCCCTGGGGGCATCTGCCGGCCTTCCTCTTGCTTTTTTATCTGGCCCGGGGGCATGGGGGCCTCGCCCCAGCCCGATTTTTTCCCCTTGGCCCATCCTGGGGGCTGCTTAAAATAAGGGGCCTCGATCTGGCGAAAACTCCGGGGGACATTCTGGATCCTTTGCCACGGACCCGCCATGTTCCTGCCCTGGTACCACTTGCCATCATGCTGAAAGTAATACCTCTGCCCATAGCGGAACAGGTCGGTATTGGTATTGGGGGCGTGCTGCACTCCTGGGGCTCCCGGGATGGGGGCCCATTCAGGCGTGATGCCGGGGGGCAGCGGCGGCGAAAATTGCTGGGCTCTGACCGAACCGGCGCTGAAGGCCAGCCTGGTTATTAAAACCACCAGCATCAAGCCCCTAAAAAGTGCTTGCATGGTCGTACTCCTCTTGTCCTCTAAAAACCTGAAGACTCTTCAATCGTAAGGGCGGCGGGCCGCTTATCTTACGGTGAAACTCCCATCTCTCTGGGCGCTGCCGTAACTGCTGCTAATCCGGCTGGTAACCGTATAGGTTCCCCGGGTGGCGTTGCCGGGCAGAGAATACGCCACCTGATCGGTGTAAGTGCCGTTGGCGTTGTTCACCGTGGTTTGATAGGGCTGGCCCACTGTAGACCCGCCGAAACGCACCTCCCGCACCAGGGTCACGGCCACCGGTTGGTTATCGGGAGTCAGAATGGTGTAAGTCATCCCCAATTGCACCTGCTGACCCGCCCCCACCGTCGAGGGATTAGCCTCCACCCGATCGATGGAGACCACATTGCCCTGCGCCGGCGTGTAGTTGTAGGCCTGGGCGGCAGCCTGGCTTGAACGCGCCTGGCTGTTGCGGTGTTCGGCATAGAGATAACCGCCCACCGCGCCCAGGACGCCGCCCGCGGCCGCGCCCACCCAGGCGCCGGTGCCGGCGTGGCCGGTGGCTGCGCCGACGATGGAGCCCACGGCCGCGCCGGTGGCCGCGCCTCCCAGGGCGCCGGCCCCGGCGGACCGGCCCGGATCATAGGTGCCGTTGGTGGCGCAGCCGGCCAGGGAACCGATAAAGATACAGATTAACGCTACCATTAAAGATTTGCGTACCATTGCTGTTGCTCCTTTCTGGTGTGAAGCGGAATAGTCCAAAAATTTACCTAACTTCAGTCCGGCTCAATTGGCCTCAAAACGCCGGTAACAGGTTTCAGGTCAGCTATTCGTCGAGCGTCGCCCCATCAGTCCAAAAATGAGCGACACGGCAAAAAGCACGATAAAGATAAAGAAGAGAACCCTGGCAATATCCGATGCCGCCAGGGAAATTCCCGTAAATCCCAACATGCCGGCAACAATGGCCACTACCAAAAATATCAAGGCGTATCTGAGCATGGTGAATCTCCTGTTCATTTTTTTATGGCGGAGTTGCACTGCAAATAATCACCAATCAATAGCTTTATTCTGTGGTTACCCTGGTCCGCCGCACATCGAGCTTCGGCCCCTCGGCTGAAAAGTTGACGTCATAGTGATGAACCTCTCCAGCCTTGGTGGTCATATGGGGGAACCGCACATCCGAGGTGCTGCCGCTGGCGGTATAAGCCTTGAGGAACAAGATATAAGTCCCGGTTCTCCGGCCGATTACCCGCAGGTTATAAAAGCCACTCATCGGATTGCTCAGATGGATGTCCTTAGCCATAGGACCCGTCCGGTCTCCGGAAGGATCGGTGAGCATGAGTTCCCCCGGGGGGGAGCCTTCAGTCTCGGATTCGATGCTGATGTCCAAGGTCTGGGCGGCGGCGGCGCTTGGAAAAATGGCCGGGGCCGCAGCGATGAAAAGGCAGATCACCAGCCAGGCGGATATTTTGGTTACTCGGTTCATGGTAATTTCCTCCGGTAGTAGGGTTTAGGCGGTCTTATTTGTCTTCTGCATCAAGTTCCCGCATACGCTGCTCAGCGGCTTTTTGCCGCTGGCCGGCATCCTGCTGGCGCTTGACGGCGTCTTGCTTGCGCTTGCCGGTATTTTCCAGTTGTTTTGCCTCCCGTTCGCGCTCCTCCCATTGCTCTTGCCGCTTCTGCCGTAACTCTTGCAGTTGCTTATCTTCAGTCGTCTTCACATCGCTCTGGGCCAGAGCCTGGCCAGCGAGCCCAAGATTGCCGGGGATTACCAAGAAACCTGCCAGGAGCATCGCCCCCAGTCCCATGAATTTTTTCATCTGCCCCTCCTTTATTGTGGGTCTACCTGCGAATAGCCTTCTGCCTGGTTGGGGAGCGACCCTCTCGGGCTTCTGGCCAGGGAAAAGGCCAACAGCGATGATAATAATAATCCCACGAGAACACCGATGAATAGTCCGGCGTAAAAGGCGATCATGCCCATTTTGTCCTCCTCCGGAAACAGGCTGGGGAGCCTCCAGATGGCCGTTAGTGCATGAAAGGTTACGGCTCCCGGTATCTTTGGGGTTCTTATCCGGGGAAAAGCCGGGTGAATTGCAAGGAAAAGCGCCGGCTCATTTTCAAGGCCCGGGTGTAAGCAAACATGACTCTCCGGAGGCCCGCAGCCTGGCCGGAAGCGACCGGTTAACCCCACGGATGGGAGAAGCTGCGCCGATAAGCTGATCTGTCGTCTCTTGGGCCTCTTCGCCTTGGAGCCGGTTGTTCCTGGCGGACACGAGAGCCATGGTCGCGAAGCCCAGGGAAAATCCCAGGAAAATGCCGCCGATGAAAATTCCGATGACCATGGTATTACCTCCTTTTAGTCTTAAGAAATCATGGTGTTATGGCTGCTAATGGTCCTGAAAATCAATCTTG
>Ga0351860_1014_pt1 | contig 50109 bp, 36 predicted proteins | sample BONcelHFGM3001F8_FD_206791 | JGI IMG/M metagenome (GOLD analysis project Ga0351860, IMG submission 206791) | Enriched cells from coal bed in the Powder River Basin, Montana, United States - BONCAT cells FGM rep2 HSBNCT.FGM.300.1.F8 ...
CCAGTAAATCATCAAAGTCATCTGCATCAAAAAAATCTCAGACATCAAAAACTCAGAAAACAAAAGGAGCAGAAAAGACTAAAGGAACTGAGAAAAATAAAGAAACAAAAGAGGGAAAAGAGGCAAAGAAGGGCGAGGAAACAAAGCTTTCCGACGATGCTAAAAAAGAAGCAAAAGAAGGTAAGGAAACAAAACCAGGTTCAGAAACAAAACCAGGTGAAACATCGGGAGCTACTACATCAGGAGCTGCTACATCAGGAGCTACTACTACAGGAGCAGAGGCTACAGGAACAGATCCCAGTGCGGCACAGGCTTCAGGTGATGACAAGAAGCTTGATGATATATTAAAAGCTCTTCAGGATGCTCTAAAGGCAAAAGAAGCAGGAGCAGAAGAGAAGCCAAAAGAAGCAGGCGGCGGCGGCGGTGAAGGCGGCGGCGGCGGCGAAGGCGGAGCTGAAAAACCAAAAGAAGCAGGCGGAGCTCAGGGAGCACAGCCGGCAGGTCAGGGACAGGATCCTGAACAGCAACTCGGTCAGGCTGCCGATGAATTGATTAAGGCAGCCCAGGGTGCCGGTATGATGCCACAGGGTGGTATGGGCGCCGGTATGGGTGGAAATCAAGCAGCTATGGGTGGAAATCAGGTTGGTGGTATAGGTGGTATAATGGGCGGCGGCATGGGACAGAATCCATTAATGGGCGGCGGCGGCATGGGACAGATGCAGCCACAGGGCCAGGGTATGGGCGGAGGTAATCCCATGGTTGGCCAGGCTGCACAGAAGTATGGTATGGCAAAAGGACAGCTGCAGGGAGGTCAGATTAAGAATCCTCAGGTACAGCAAAAGGTTCAGGTTGCTGACCCCATATATCAGCAGGTAACCGGCGGAGCCCAGGGCGGTGGTATGGGTATGGGTATGCCTGGTATGGGTAATCAGGGTATTGGTACTCAGGGTATAGGTAATCAGGGTATGGGTATGCCTGGTATAGGCAGGGGTATGGGTTTTTAGTGAAGTAACTTCCCCCTGAAGGGAAAGACTTACTGTTTCATTGATAATATTGAGGGGCTGTCCTTAGACAGCCCCTCTTACCATGAAGATAAATAATTTTACTTCAATCAAGATTTGTCAAATCTATCTAGAAAGCATCTGTAAACAGGTAAAGGCACATATTTGTTTACAACCTCTCTCCATCCGTCAGGACCTATAAGACCTTTTACCATACTTGAACTTACTTCGGCAATTTCCCTCGGCGGTATGAGAAATACTGTAGTTATATTACTGTTCATATCTCCGTTTATATTTCTCATTACTCTTTCAAAACTGTAATCTTCTTCAGACCTTATTCCTCTGAGTATGTAATTGGCACCGATATTTTCCGCATATTTCACCAGAAAGCGATTTTCCATAGAATCAATCTGTACATTATCTATACCTTTTATGCTTTCCTCTATGAGATGAAATCTTTCTTCCGTGGTAAAAGTATAATTTTTTTCCGGATTTGTACCTATTACCACTACAAATTCATCAAACAGCTGGGAACCTTCACTTATCATCCACATATGACCGTTGGTTATAGGGTCAAAACTTCCTGCATAAACACCTTTTTTCTTCATAAATCACCACTTAGAAATGACAGTTAAATAACTGTCTCAAATATATTAAATCGTGACATGTAACGCGTAACACGTGACGCGAGGAAAGAGACTATTAATCAAATTCTATTCTTAAAATTCTATTCCTTTACTGAATTTTTGCACAAATTCAATATTTTTTTAAAAAATCCTTTTAAAAAACCTTTTTCTCAGAAAAAAACTTATTTGCCAGTATGACTGTAAACAAAATCTGAAGATATTTCCTACAAGGAATTGGATAATTTATATCGAACTTTCAATGTAAATAAATAAATATAGTTGGGGGGTATTAGTATTGAAAGAGAAAGACATTTTAGAGAAAGCTTTATCCTCTGCAGATGCAGAATATTTAGATGCCAGATGGGAAAAAATATCCCATTCTAAAGTTCTCTTTTCCGGCCGGGATTTAAAGGAAATAAGCCAGTCTACAATGATTGGAGGCCATATAAGAGCAGTAGCAGACGGAGGCATGGGATGTAATTCCTGGACTGATATGGATAATCTAGACCATGCCATAAGCATTGCATTACTATCGGCAAAAAGCTCAGGCAGAAGAAAAAAAGATAAAATTTCCCTTGCTCCTGTTCCTGCTGTTAAAGATACTGTTAAAATCAATCCGAAAGTTGATCCTAGGCCTATAAGTCTTGAAGAAAAAAAGGATCTCCTTAAAGAATATTTAGATATTGTTCTGGATGTTCCGAAGATTCAAACTGCCACTATGTACTATGAAGAACATGCTTCTGAAAAACTTTTTATGAACAGTGAAGGAACATGTATAAATCAGGACCAGGTTTTCTGTGCTATTTACGGCCGTATAACAGCGAGGGAGAATGGTATTATCCAGAGCTCTTCTTTACATTTCGGTGCAAGTGATAATTATGGGAGACTTAAAAACCGTCATGGTGATGTAGAGAAAAAACTTAAAATAGCCCTGGATTTACTCTCTGCAAAACCTGTAAATTCAGGTGTTTATACTGTTATTCTCGATCCTTCCATAAGCGGCGTATTCACCCATGAAGCCTTCGGACACCTGAGTGAGGCAGATTCCATAGCAAACAATAAATCTATTCGTAATGAAATGAGACTTGGAAGAAGAATGGGTTCTGAAATCCTTAACATTTCAGATACAGGCAATTTCCCCGGTGTATCCGGCCATTATGTATATGATGACGAAGGAGTGGCTTCACGGAAAAGTTTACTTATTAAAGACGGAGTTCTTGTAGGAAGACTTCATTCAAGGATAACTTCAGCTGTTTACGGTGAACCTGTAACAGGAAATGCAAGGGCTGTAGATTATACCTTTACTCCTATAGTCAGAATGTCCAATATATTCGTTGAAAGAGGAACTTCCAGTATTGAAGAAATGATTTCTTCAATAGATAAAGGCATTTACCTTATAGGCCATAAAGGAGGACAGACCATAGGCGATATGTTTACCTTTGGTGCCCAGTACGGATATATGATAGAAAAGGGTAAGATTAAAGGAATGGTAAGAGATTTGAATATTACAGGCAATCTTTTTGCCACATTGCAGAATATAGTAGCTATAGGGAATGATTTTTCTATGGACGAGTCAGGCGGATGCGGTAAAGGCAGTGTAGGCCCCATGCAGATGTTATGGAGTTCCGGCCACGGCGGCCCTCATCTGATGGTTAAAGATGTAGTAATAGGAGGCGTTTAGTATGGAAAAGATGTTAGACCTTGTTCTTAAATCAGTAGATGAAGCAGAAATTCTTTCTGTTATGACTCAGTCCACTCTCGTAAGGTACGACGGAGGAGTATTTAATGATATAGTAAATAGAGATTTAAAGGAATTCAGCCTCAGGGTTATTAATGACGGACAACTGGGAAATACCTGCGGAACAAGTTATGATGTTGCCTCAGAATTAATGGAAAAAGCCCTTCTTTCGTCCAAATACGGTCAGAAAGTAAATTTTCATTTCCCTGTAGAACCGGGGACAGCCAGACAGAGCTTTGACCCGGATCTTGCCTATCAGGGGCCTGAAGAACTTCTTGTAATGGCAGATGAGATAATTGAAAAAACGTCATCTATGGCACCTGATATGCATCTGAAACTTCATGTCCAGAAAACTGTAAAACATACACGATTGATGAATTCTAACGGTAAAGATGAAACCTATCAGCAGACACTCCTTGACATAGGTGTTACAGGTCTGTTAAAAGGAAGTAAAGAAGGTGTTAATAGAACTTATATATCAGGAAAACTTTCACAGTTTCCCCAGGAGAAGCTTGAAGAACTGGTAAGGGAATATGAACTGACAGAAAAAATCTGCACTGTTCCTACAAAGAAAATGTCCGTTCTTTTCACACCAAGGTGTATGTGGGCTTTACTTCACAGATTTAAAGAAGGTATAAACGGTGAAAGTATACTGAAAGGAACGAGTCCTCTCAGTAAAAACCTCGGAGAGAAAATCTTTCCTTCCGTATTTAATATAATAGATGATCCCACAATGGATTATTTCCCTCACACCTCACCCATAGATGACGAAGGTTTTCCTACTAAAAGAAAATATCTCATAGAAAATGGTGTTTTGAAAAATTTTCTTTTTGATCTTTCTGCAGGAGCCAGATATGGCTGCGGAAGTTCAGGCAACGGATATAAAAGGAGTCTGTGGACTGCTTCTATAGATATGAGTCCTGCTCCCAATACATCAACAATGGTTCTGGAAAAGGGAAACCATAGCTACAGTGAACTCATCTCCAGTATGAAAGAAGGCATAATAGCAGACTATCTTGTAGGAGCTCACAGCGGGAATGTAATTTTAGGTGATCTCTCTGCAAATATAGGAATAGGATTTTATGTTAAAGATGGAGAGATTGCAGGGAGAGCTATGGATTCTATGATGTCAGGAAATATATATAAATTCTTCGAAAACATCCGTATGATAGGGAAAGAACCGGAACTTGATGAATTCAGTTATTCCTATTATTCTCCCCATCTGTTATTTGATGATATAAATGTATCAGGAAAAGGGTAATTTCTTTTAAAGATTAAGATGGCCGGTGCCGGTTTTATCCGAACCGGCCATTTTTTTGATCTATTCCTATCATGGGTTGCTGGAAAACAGTAAAATCTGATATGATAGAGAAAACCAAGTAAGTGGAGTGTACCTATGAAAGATAACTCAAAACATTGGTTCAGCAATAGTTTGATTTCAAATATTAAATACTGGCTCCTGGGTAGTTTCATTACTTTTAATGTAGGATGGGCTGTAGTAATCTGCATCTGTATTTTAAATATTTGTTTACGACCTTATATTTTTATTGTTTCTATTTGTCTTGGTCCCTTTATAGGTGCTTTGATTATTAAGCTTATAAAAAAAGATATGCCCTATTATTTTTATATTACTACAGGATTAATCTATGGAATTACGTTTTGTTGCTTTGTTGAATATGTAGATAAGTTTGTATGCACTATGATTGATAATAATTATAATATTAAATTTGCCTTATATGATATTGTAACCATATACGATCAGGAACAAAATCCTAATAGTGATCCTATATTATCATGGTTATTAATTTTAATAATCATGGTTTGTCTTGCCTCTTTACTTGGTGGCTTTATTGTAGATATATACAGATACTTTAAAGACAGAAACTCTGAACCTTCTTCACACCTATATGAATAGCTCCATCGCCAGCCTCTATGCCACCTGCTGCACAGTAGATAACATATAATAACTTCCTGTAAAAATCCTCTCTAATTATAAGAAGTAATCATAAGATTGAAAAAAAAAATTAACTCATCGGTAATTGCCGGAGCAGGTAATGTTATTAAATTTTTAACCTTTTGCCATAATGATTGCTTAAAATAAACTTTTTGGTTATAATATTATTTACCAGAATCGCAGGAATTAATTTTTGGGAGTTGAGAATATTGCAAGTAAATTTAAAAGAAAATTTTCCGGAATTTAATGTAGCTTTATGGAAAGACGGAGGAGAACCGGGGACTCTCATACCGCTTCTTCAATCGGCGCAGAATACATATGGTTATATACCTGAAGTTGCCATTAATTACATAAGTAAAATAACCGGTATTCCTCCGGCAGATATCTATGGAGTAGTAACTTTTTATGCACAGTTTCGTCTTAAACCTGTGGGGAAATATGTGATTAAAATCTGTAACGGCACAGCCTGCCATGTAAATAATGCAAAAAAAATAAATGAAGCCATAGAGGAAGAACTTGGTATAATCTACGACGAAACTACAGAAGACGGACTCTTTACCTATCAGTCTGTTGCATGTCTCGGTTGCTGTTCCCTTTCACCTGTCATAATGGTCAATAATGAAACCTACGGGAGACTGACTCCCCAGAAAGTAAAAAAGATCCTGAAAGATTATAAAAACAAAAAATAGAAAAAATGCGAGGTTTTAAACATATGAAAAAAATCACAGTAGGTCTGGGAACCTGCGGTATATCTGCAGGTGGTGAAAAGGTTTACAGCGCTTTAAAAGATGAAATAAAAAAACATAACCTGAATATAACACTTGCCGAAACAGGCTGTATTGGTATGTGTTACAGAGAAGTACTTGTAGAAATAAGTAACGGGAACGGATGTCGTTATATTTACGGGGAAATTACACCTGATAAAATAAATAAAATAATAGAAGAACATATAATAAAAGATAATCCTGTTAATGAATGGCTTGTAAAAGGGCCTGCACCGCTTACGGACGACTCATTTTTTCATAAACAGAAAAGAATAGTGCTCAGAAACTGCGGTCTTATTGATCCCGGTTCCATAGAAGAGTATATGACTTGTGACGGATATAAAGCAATAGAAAAAGTCATAAAAGAGTATTCCCCGGAAGAAGTTATAAGCATAGTCGAAAAATCCGGTTTAAGAGGCAGAGGAGGAGGCGGTTTCCTCACAGGATTGAAGTGGAAATTCTGCCGTCAGGCACAGGGAGAAAAAAAATATGTCATATGTAATGCAGATGAAGGAGACCCGGGAGCTTTCATGGATAGAAGTGTCCTGGAAAGCGATCCCCATTCGGTACTTGAAGGAATGATAATCTGTGCCTGTGCCATAGGGGCAGATGAAGCCTATATATATGTCCGTGCAGAATATCCGAAAGCAATAGAAAGACTTAAAAAAGCAATAAAACAGGCAGAAGAAAAAGCTTTTCTGGGAAAACATATCTTCGGTTCAAATGTGAATTTCAAGATAAAAATAAAAGAAGGGGCAGGAGCCTTTGTCTGCGGAGAAGAAACCGCCCTTATTGCATCCATTGAAGGAAGGCGCGGTACACCAAGGTTCAGGCCGCCTTTCCCTGCCAATAAAGGTCTCTGGGGAAAACCTACAAATATAAATAATGTAGAAACCTTTGCCAATATACCATGGATAATATTAAACGGTGCAGATGCATTTACCTCTATGGGAACAGACAACAGTAAAGGTTCCAAGGTTTTTGCCCTGGCAGGAAAGATTGTCAGGGGAGGACTCGTAGAAGTTCCTATGGGCATAACCATAAAGGAAATAGTCCATGAAATAGGGGGCGGCATCAAAGAAGATAAAAAATTCAAAGCAGTTCAGATGGGAGGCCCTTCGGGAGGCTGTATCCCTGCCTCTATGGAAGAACTTCAGATTGATTACCAGCAGATAAATAAGACAGGAGCTATTATGGGCTCAGGCGGTCTTGTAGTAATGGATGAGACTACATGTATGGTTGATGTGGCAAGATTTTTTCTTAATTTTACACAGAATGAATCATGCGGCAAATGTACCTTCTGCCGCATAGGAACAAAGAGAATGCTTGAAATTCTGGAGAGGATAACAGAGGGAAAAGGTAAAGACGGAGATATAGAAACACTTCTGGATCTGGGTGAAAAGATAAAAGATAATACCCTCTGCGGCCTGGGGCAGACTGCTCCCAATCCTGTACTTACGACAATCAAATATTTCAGAGAAGAATATGAAGCACATATAAGAGATAAAAAATGTCCTGCAGCCAGCTGTTCTGCCCTCCTGAAATTTACTATCATTCCGGAAAAATGTACAGGCTGCACTGCCTGTTCCAGAGTCTGTCCTGTACATGCAATTACAGGAGAGAAAAAGAAAGTCCATGTAATTGAACAGAATATTTGCGTTAAATGTGGAAAATGTTTTGATACATGTAAGTTTGATGCAGTTCTTAAAGTGTGATACAGCCAGAAAGGTTTAGGATTTAGAGTTTAAAGTTCAGGGTTTAATCATAACTCTCAACTCTCAACTATAAACTATAAACTTAATATAAGTGAAAAATAGATTTCGGAGGTTCTGATATAAATATGAGCACAGTAAAAATTACTATAAACGGTCAGGAAATAATTACGGAAAATAATAAAACTATTCTGGAGGTTATCAGGGAGAATAACATTGATGACATACCAAATCTTTGCTATGACCCGAAACTTCCCCCCTATGGTTCATGTTACCTCTGTGTCGTAGAGGTAGAAGGACTTAATAAACTTGTGCCATCATGCTGTAATCCTGTAAATAATGGTATGGTTATTCATACAAATAATGAGAGAATAAGAAACTCAAGAAAAATGGCACTGGAATTTTTGTTGTCCAATCATTATGCCGATTGTATCGGACCATGTAGAAACACCTGTCCTGCAGGTGTCGATATTCAGGGTTATGTAGGACTCATGTCTATGGGAAAATACAGGGAAGCAGTAAGGCTTATCAAACAAAATAACCCTCTTCCTCTCGTGTGCGGCCGTGTATGTGTAAGGGAATGTGAAGTAGCCTGCAGAAGAAATAAAATCGATGAACCACTCGGTATCGATTATCTTAAAAGATATGCTTCAGATATAGATATGGAAGACCCATGGACACCTGATGTGCCTGAAAGAAACGGTAAAAAAGTTGCCATAGCAGGAGGGGGACCTTCAGGCCTGACCTGTGCCTATTATCTTACCCTGAAAGGATATAATGTTACAGTATTTGAAAAACACGATAGACCGGGCGGCATGTTACTCTGGGGTATTCCTGAATACAGACTTCCGAAAGAAATCCTTGCCAGAGAAATTAAATGGATTACAGATTTAGGGGTGCAGGTAAAAACAGGAACGTCTATAGGTAAGGATTTTACAATAGACAGTCTCTTTAAAGACGGTTTTAACGCAGTATATCTTGCCCTTGGTGCCCAGGGAGCGAATAAAATGAGAGTTCCTGAAGAGGATTCTACGGAAGAGGTAATTTCCGGTATTGATTTTTTATATGACTCACAATTTCCCGGAAAAGTCTCTATCCATGGCACAGTTGTAGTAGTGGGAGGCGGGAACACTGCCATTGACGCGGCAAGAACTGCTCTGAGGTATGGTGCAGAAAAGGTTATTATACTCTACAGAAGAACCAGACAGGAAATGCCTGCCAATAATATGGAAATAGAAGCAGCCCTCCATGAAGGAGTTGAAATAATATTCCTCTCTGCTCCTATAAAGTTTGTAAAAGAAGAGGGGAGACTTAAAGGAATTGAATGTATAAAAATGGGTCTCGGTGAACCTGACTCAAGCGGAAGACGGAGACCGGTTCCTCTTTCAGGCTCGGAATATATAATGCACTGTGATTTTGTAATATCTGCCATAGGCCAGCAGGTAGAGCTTGACGGTCTTGAAAAAGATGAAAGGCTGAAAATTACAAAATACAATACCATATCTGTTGACATGAATAGTTTCGAAACATCAATTCCGGGAGTATTTTCCGGAGGTGATGTAGCAACAGGGCCTGCTGTGGCAATTGATGCAATAGCACATGGAAAAATGGCGGCAGAATCTATAGATGAATTTTTAAAAACCGGTAAAGTTACACATAAAAAGAAAGAATTTTTTAGCTCGAAGGATATATTTGGCGACATACCTGAAGGAGAATTTGCAGAATATGAAAAAAGCAAAAGAGAGATTATGCCTGAATTACCTCCGGAGGAAAGAATTAAAAATTTTGAAGAGGTGGAAAGAGGCTTCAGTGCTGAACAGGCAGAAAATGAAGCACTCAGGTGTCTCACATGCGGCTGTTCCGCTCTTTTTGACTGTAAACTGAAACAATATGCCACAGAATATGACATAGATATATCAAGATTCATAGGAGAAGTAAGAAAATATAAAGTAGATGGACGCCATCCCTTTATAATACTGGATTCTAATAAATGTATCTCCTGCGGGCGATGTGTTAGAACCTGTGCACAGGTACTTAATGTGTCCGCTCTCGGGTTTGTATACAGAGGTTTTAAATCTGTAGTAAAACCTGCCATGGAAAAAGAACTGCTTGAAACAGGATGTATAAGCTGCGGTAACTGTATAGACGCCTGCCCCACAGGTGCAATCATAGAAAAAACTGCCTTTAAAAAACCAGGACCATGGTTAACAGAAGAAGTTCCTTCTATATGCAGTTTCTGTTCTGTAGGATGTAACCTCATGTTCGATGTAGCCGCAGAGGACATATTTTTTGTTGCAAATGCAGGAGATAATACCCATAATAAAGGTTATCTCTGTGTAAAAGGTAAATTCGGCCATTCTTATCTGCTTGATAAAGGAAGGCTCTTAAAGCCAATGGTCAGACAGGATGGAAAACTGTCAGAAACAGACTGGGACGAAGCCTTTAATATAACGGCAGACAAAATAAAAAAGATAATTGAAACATACGGCCCTGAATCTCTAGCTATATTCGGATCTCCAAAAATGTCCAATGAGGAATTGTATTTACTGCAGAAATTTGCAAGAGCAGGACTTAAAACAAATAATGTTCACAGTTTTACCAATCTCTTAAATGGTGTTGAACTGGACAGTCTTGACTCTTCTTTCGGAATAACTGCTTCTACAACTACTATGGATGATCTGGAAAAATCCGATGTAATAATTTTAATCAATTCGGATCTGTCCAATGAAAATCTTATAATGGAATTAAAGATAAAAGAGTCAGTGAAAAAAGGAGCAAAACTTGTTGTTATAAATTCCGGTGAGATACATTTAACAAAATATTCAGATCTCTGGCTTGATCCCAGGAGGGGAACAAATACTGTTCTGTTAAACGGTATTATGAATGAATTAATTGAGAAAGGTAATATAGATAAAGAGCTTATAAAAAGAGAAAATTTTGAAAATTTCAAACAGTCTATAAGACAGTTTAACCTCGATTACACCTCCCTCATTACAGGAGTCGATAAAAATAAAATCCTTTCCCTGTGTGACATGATGGGAAACAAAAATGTTACAGTAGTTTATAATATTGACAGTCACAAAGAAAAGGCCGGGGGAGACCTTAAAGCTATTGGAAATCTCCTGATGCTTACAGGGAGAGCCGGTAAAGAAGGAGGACTGATAATACTCAGAGATTACTGTAATTCTACGGGACTTATGGATATGGGCTTCATACCTTATTATTTACCTGGCTCTATAAAATACGAAGAAAGTGAAAAAATAGATGTCCTTTCTAAAAAATGGAATATAGACTTACATGACATATTTAAACCGGTAGATCTGCTGGAGAAAATGAAAAATAATGAAATAAAGGGAATACTTGTTTTCGGAGAAAATCCTTTATGTGAAAGTAAAAATCTGGAATATTTCAAAGGTCTGGAATTTTTAATGGTACAGGATTATTTCCTGACAGAAACTGCAGAAAAAGCAGATGTAATTCTTCCTTCTTCTGCTTACATAGAAACAGAAGGAACCTTTACTGCCTGTGATAGAAGAGTTCAGAAGTTTAATAAAATATTTAATTCGAAAACAGGTCTTGAAAACTGGCAGGTTATAAAAAAATTGGCTGAAAAATTGAATATAGATCTGAACTATTCATCATCTGAGGATATATTTAATGAAATAAAAGAGGTAAATATTCTCTACAAAGAAAAACCATCCTGTAGAGCCGGGAGTTTTACTGTTTATAAAGTTGATACAAATCCTTTAAATCCGGAAAAAACCGAATATCTATCGAGTGAAGAATATTTCCAGTTGAATGTAAGAAGAAAACTTACGAAAGATATGAGAATCCTGACGCATAACGCGCAATGGCATTAAGATAAGAAACATATAGCAAATTGGCTGCCTGGTGCTCTGGAGAAAAAATATCACGGCGGCACAAGTGTATTTAATTGATTACAGTGTAAAGTAGCATGATGTAAGCTCTAACAGATATAAATGTTACAGTTTAGATTTTTTCGGAGGAGCGCCAGACAGCCAATTTAGAGGGTTATAACGTTAACTTAATGACATTCTGCGTAACGCGTGACGGGAGGACAAAATTTCATTACTGGCTGTGATTGAAGTCAGTCATAACTATTTATATGAGAATCGTGATGCGTAATGAGTGATGCGTAATGCGAAAATACATTCTCATGCTTTGTTGTGACATGGCTGTTAGTATTGAATTGTTTATAATATAGTAATCTCCCTCTAAGCCGCAACTAGAGGGAGATTTATTCTTAATTACAGTCAAATTTTAACTATATCCCAGAGAAATTCTCCGTTCGTATATTTGACAGAAGTTATAACATATTTGACAGAATCTCCTTTTTTAAGTTCCAGGGTAAAAGGAGAAAAAACTGTTCTCCCATCAGTTATAATCCTCTGTTTTTTATTCAATCCATAACATTCAATTTTACTTATTTCATTCTCGTTACCGGTCCATTTTATCTTCAGAATGTCATTATTATTTTCAATAGATAGATTATCAGAAAGTTCATTATCTGTTAAATCAGTTTTTTCTTCTTCTACAATTTTTTCAGAAAGAGAAGATTTCGGGAATAAATTAAGATTTATATTATTATGATTTAACAGTCCTGTCTGAAGGGAAATCTCTTCTTCAATATTCCTTATCCTTGTTATAAAATCAGGATGACTGCTCATCCACCCGGGAAGCCAGTTTGTATCCATTTTTTCCTTTTCCCATATTTTAAAAAGCTCTGAAAATTCATGAGGATTCCTGCCTGAATTAATAAGCATTTGAACGCTGGACATATCACATTCTGTCTCATTATCACGGCTATATTTAGGTTCAAATACATAGGCATCAAGATAGGAGAGTACCTGTATAGGTCTGTATGCGGCCCCTCCTGTAGCCAGAATTGCTACATTGTAGAATATTTCTTTTCTTTTCATCCTCTCATAGACCTGGGCAAAATGCTGTGCCTCTATATGGGTAATTTCATGGGCAATAATTGCCGCTACCTGATCATCATTCAGAACCATATCTAAAAGGCCGCGAAATATATAAATATGTCCTCCAGGAAGGGCAAAAGCATTTACCTCGTCAGAATCGAGAACAGTAAATTTATAAGGATAGGGCCTTGTTGTAAATCTGGAAATATCCTGTCCTATCTTCTGAACCCTTGCCAATGTACCTGGATCTCTATAAATATCATAATAGGATTCTACCTGTAAAGCTACCTGTTCTCCCATGAGAATCTCTTCGTCTGTATTCAATGTCAAATAATCACAGCCTGACATAAAGAAGAGGCAAAAAATTAATATAAAAAAGAGTAATTTTTTCATAAAAGACCACCTTTCAAGTTTTTTAGAACCTTATCCACAGACCTACACTATTAGGCCTGGCGGCAGGTAGCTGACCTGCCTTTATAGTCAAACAATTTGTCTATCTTTCAAGTTTTTGAATAGCCTCATTAATAGCCTTTATAGTTAAAATACTTTCTTCATTATTTAATCTATCTTTAAGGAATGATACTGCACTTTTATCTCCAAGATTACCGAGAGCTTCTGCTGCACAAGCTCTAACAGAACTGTATTCATCATTGAGTTTTAATGTAAGAGGTGTAACTGCACTTTTATCTCCAATCTGTCCAAGAGCTTTTGCTGACGATTTTCTTACCTCTTCATTTATATCATTCAATAAATTAATTAAAGAGACAACTGCCAGAGGAGATTTTAATATACCGAGGGATCTGGCTGCTTCGCTTCTTACCTGCCATACTTCATTTCCAAGCATATTAACAAGAGCTGTAACAGTATTATCGGAAGGAAAATTTTTCAGAGCTTTAACTGCATATAATATTACTACAGGTTCACTGTCATGGAGAGCATCCAGTAAAGGGCCTATCGCAGAGGTATCTCCTATTTTACCGAGAGCATCTGCGGCATAAAGTCTTACAACAACATCACTGTCTCTGAGAGCATTAATAAGGGGTGAAACTGCATTTTTATCAAGTGTTATATTGGATAATACATAAGCCGATATACCCCTTACAACCTCATCCTGTGCCGAAAGATTTCCTATCAGTAAAGGTATTGACCGGGAATTATTCAGATTTATTAAAGATTCTGCCGCATATCTCTGAACAAAATAATCTTCATCATTCATTGCATCTACCAGTGGTTTAACAGATGAAGGATCATTGCATTTCCATAATTCCATAGAGGCAAAGCGTCTTACATCAATCTTTTCACAGAAAAGAGCTTTAAGCAAATAATCAAGAGGAAGGGCATGATTAATATTTGAAAGGGCTGTACTGGCACTTAATCTTATAGAAGGATTATCGTGAAAAAGAGCTTCCATAAGTAAAGCTTCTACCTGTTGATCGCCGCTGTGGCTCAAAGCCCAGAAAACATTGTGTCTTATATCTCCATTACTGATATCTAAAGAGTCCAGCAGAACTTCATATGATTTATTACTCTTTATCTTACCGAGAACAAGAGCTATCTGAGCTTTTTTTGTATCGGAAGAAGAATTATCTTTTAATGTTTCTGTTAAATCTTTAAGCGCACTGTCTCCAAAAGAAGTAAGTATAAGTATAGCCTGACGACTTACCATATATCTTTCATCATCCAGAACATTTATAAGAGGCTTTATACAGGAATTATCTGCCAGACCGAAAAGGGCTTCTACTGCACCCAGGCGGACTCTACCTGTTTCATCCTTCAATGCATCTTTTATAAAGGGAATGGTATTTCTATCTTTAAAGCTTCCAAGTATTTTAACTGAATAATAACGGACATCTGCACTGCTGTCATTTTGAATAAAATCTATAAGTTTCGGTTTTAATTTATCCATTATAGCAGGATTGCCGGTATTATAAAGTCCTACAATCGTATTCATTCTGATTATGTCATCACTGTTAGAAAGGTATGGCAGAAGCATGTCTGCACTGTCTTTAAAATTAGATATGGCAGTAATTACAGAAGCCTGAACCTCTTTATCCTGATCATTCAGTAACTTGATGAGAGGCTGAAAAGCTTTTCTGTCTCCAAGCATTCCAAGTACCATAGCAGATCTCAATTTTAAATCCTTATTATCACTGTCAAGAGCTTTTATGAGAGGATCTACTGCCTGTGAGCCTCTGTCAATCAATCTCCACACTGCATACTGGCTCATAGTATCATCTGAAGAACCTAAATTGATAATAAGCTGTTCTACAGTTTCGCCGGACAGAGCAACAGTGGTTGACATGAGTAGTAAGAAAATAACTAAAAATGTGCTTTTTTTCAATAAAACATCTCCTTTATAACAGAAATTTCAGAGATTGTAACATGTTTTGTGTAAACTTACCATGGAATAAGGCTCCAATAGAGTTTTACACAAAACTTATGACAGACTCGAATTTTTTTAGATAAAAAAACTCCTCATATTATAAATTCTTAAAAAAATTGCTTATCCCTTCCGGTAATAGAGGATAACATTGTATTCTTATTTTTATTGTGATATAATCTCATAATATTATAAAAGAAAGGTAATTTAAGAGTATAGGAATTTTCATTTTTTATGTTGTAAATTAAGCTTTAGATAAAATTTTATCTGGAGGCAGTTATCTAAATAATTTAATGGTATAAGAATTTTCATTTTTTATGTCGTAAAATGGAGCTTTAGATAAAAACTATGGAGAGGCAATTTATCTAAATAATTTATAATTCCCGAAACTCAGAACCCTATGAAACAGGAAGAAAAAATCATTTCTTTAATAAAATTACTTGTCAGCCAGGATGATGCAAAAAGAGAGCAATCTTATTTAGAACTCAGGCAATCAAAGAATAAGTTTGTATTACCTCTGCTGATTAAATCACTGGATGATAGTAATCCATTAATAAGAAAATTTTCTGTCGATCTACTGGGAGATCGTAAAGAAGAAGGATCTGTAATGCCCCTTATTAAAAAGCTAAAGGATCCTGATATAAGAGTAATCATGTCCTCTCTTATATCTCTCGGAGAAATAGGAGACATACATGCTATAGATGAAATAGCCATGATGCTAAAAGATGATAGCCCTTTTTTCTATTTTATTCGACTGGGTGCAATAGATGCTCTGGCAAAAATAGGTAGTAGAGAAGCAGTTAAATATCTGATTGATGCCATTAAAGAAGATGATATATTATTAATGAGAAGTACGATAGAAACATTGATTCGACTTGATCCATACAGTTCTGTAGAACCATTAATAGAAATACTCAATGATAAAACTTCTCTATGCAGGGATCAGGCTATTGAATTTCTGGGGTTACTTGGTGATAAAAAAGCTACGGAACCTCTTTTAAATATACTTAAAGAAGATGATATGGAACTTAAAATATGTGCCGCACAGGCTCTGGGTAAAACAGGTAATGAAGAATGTCTTCTTCCTCTGGCTGAACTTTATAAGGAAACAGAGAACAGGCTGTTGAAAAAATCAACTCAGGAAGCCATTAAAACTATATTAAAGAAACATGAAATACAAATTAATAATTTATCAAAGGAAATAATTGATAAACTCCTTTCCACCAGTTTATCAAAATGAGAATTTTCACGTAAAGTTTAATGTTACAGGCAGAATAACCCGATTTTCACCAGTATGTCAAAATGAGAATTGATTGCGTTTAAAAATGACATTACTTACTATTCACTACTCACTACTCACTATTCACTACTTTTTGTAACAAAGTTGATTATAGATAGCCTCCGTGATATAATTGACTCGGTAAATTTATATTATAAAGGAGATTTTTTATGGATGATGAAAAAACTGTAGCACAGCAAATACTTTCTGCAGAGAAAAAATTAAAATCTCTCGGAGAAAAAGAAATGTCCATAAGGGGTAATTTACAGAAATTACAGGAAGACAGGAAAGCCCTGGAAGCAAGACTTGGCCTTTTAAGGATAGAAGCAGATATGGCGAGAGACGGATCATTAAGGACTGCCGTACAGGAACAGGTGAAACAACTTGGTCAGAAACTGAAAAATAATACGGAAGAAATAAAAAAAGAAAACAAAGAATTAGAAACAATTCTGAGTTTCAGAAAACAGCTTCAGGAAGCAGTGGCAGCACAGAAAAGACAGAATCTTGACGCAGCTCAGGTGGCAGAAGTTGAAGGAAAAGGCAGTGAATATACAGAGGCTACTGAAAAAATTGTGCAGCTTGCAGATGAATATAATAAATTGAGAGAATATTTATTGAACCGTTTTGAAGAAATAAAAATGCTTAATAAAAGATCATCTGATTTAAAATTTGAAATAGATAAACTCAGAGGTATACCTGATCCAAAAAAATCCCATGGTTATATAGTCAATTTTATAACCCAGACTATAAATGTACCTTTTTTTGATATGGATGAAAAACTGCTCAAACTGGATCCTCTGACTAAATATTAAAATTTTAAAATTTTTTATATTGTTTTGAGGTTTATTATATGAGATTTCTGTCTGTAATATTATTTTTCCTATTCATTTTACATGGTATTGCTCTTTCACAGGGTTATAACGATGATTACAAACTGCAATTACTCAGAGAAGCAAAAAAACTGGAAGATAATTTTCTTAAATATAGTGATATAAATGATAAAAAAGAATTGCTGATAAAATCTGATAATTACATGAATTTCTATTGCAACCTTTTAAAAGATCCTGTAAGCTCAATATCAGGCGGATTTTCTTATATAAAACACATAAAAACACTGGAGAATTTTTTTACAGATAGAGATAGTTTTGAACAGTATAAAGCTATTGTTGTTGCCATAAGGTTATATACAGAATATTACGGCCTTACAGGTGATAAAAACATTGCCTTTCATATAGCATCTCTTCACAGAATTCAGAAGAAATACTCTTTAGTCCCTTTTTTTCATTATGGATTTTATAAGAATGATATATTTAATTTTTCTATTGCCACTCCATCATTTGATTATTTCAATAACCTCTCCATGTCCTGTTTTCAAATAGATGCAGGTAATAATTCAACCAATCCTGTAGATTTCAACCGGTTCAAATTTTATATAAAAACCCTGGACGGACATATTTACGAAGAAATAGATCTGGAAAAAAACAAAGAACTTTACGAAGAACTTCCGCCCATGCCAGATGGTTATCTCTTCGAAACATTACCGGTTCTGGGTACAGATAGAGTATTAAAGCTATTTCCTTCCATAGAAGATGAAGGTAAAATAGAAAAAGTAATTATGCAGGATAAATCCAGTGATTTTAAAATAGAGGCGATTTTCTTTGAAAATCTGAAAATCTGATTATTATATTAGTTCTTTTTTTAATTCTTCCTTATGTTTTTCTATAAACATCTTGAGAGTGGCAAAGTTACTTTTTTCTGTTCCTACAATCATAAGTAAATAATTCAAATTAAGTTCTTCTATATAAACTATTCCCTGTTCATATTCTGTTTTACACTGTGGAATAAAGTTTCCTTTTGCAGCCTGTCTGGAAGACTTAATAAATTTTATAATATCAGTTGCAACTCTGGAAGATTTATCATAATTAGCACCTTCTACAGTAGATTTACAGACTATAGATCCATATTTACCATCTACCAGAAGAGCGGCAGAAATATTTTTAAGTGAAGTAAAATTTCCCAGTTTTTTTTCTACAGCTGAAATTTTTTGAGTAGAAAACTTCCCTTTTTTCACCTCTTTATTTCCATCGGATTTCAAAGAAGTTCCTGATTTTACCTTATCTGTATTTACCTGAAATGACGGTGCAGATTTTATAGAGGCCTTTCCTTTTTCTTTATTTACTTCTTCTTTGGAAATCTCTGTCTTTATCTTATCTGTATTTATCCTGGCAGACGATGAGGATTTTATGGATGTCTTTTCCTTTTCTTTATTTACTTCTTCTAAATCTACAGAAAAATCATCAAAATCCAGTTCGGCAAGTTCTATATTATCAAAATCATTAGATTCATCAAATTCTTCTAACATATTATCATCACATGGTATTTTTTTTAAATTATGTTGAGCCAGATATTTCATCACCAGTTCAGTAATATTATCAGGTAATGTGCCGAATATGAGATCCGGGAAAGAATGTTTAACAACTTCCAGAGAAATCTGCTTTACTATGTCTATGGAATAATAGAAAGACTGTTCATCCGATTTAATTTCTTCTATTATTTCTTCTGAAAGTTTCTGAGCTAATTCATCCAGTGAAGGCATGTCTTCCTGTAAAGTGGAAGGAATAATTTTTTCCATATCCTGCTCAACTTCCAGATCATCAATATTTTCAGCTGGAAGTTCATTTAATTCATTTTCCACATATTTACTATTTTTTTTATTTTCTTTAGATATCTTTTTTTCTTCAAATTCCATGTTGTCAGATATTTTTTTTATTTCTCTCGATGGATCTTTTCTTCTTCTGGCATTTTTAATAATTTCTTCCAATCTTTTAGACACATCATCCATAAGTTCACCATAATTTTTTTTGCCAAAAGATATGATATTTTCAATATTTATAAGCTCATGTTCCCGTAATTTCTTTTTGATAACGTTAACTTTCGGTGTAATAATTTGCAGGTAACCTGTTACAAGTCCTATGGAATGCTCTACATCACTAATTTCCTCAAGAGGGAACATACCTACTTTAGATGTTTTATCTTCATTAATTTTAAATATAAGAAGTCTTTCATTTGTACATACAAGCCCCTGATGCTCTCCTATAGAAAGACAGATAAATACTTTTTCAGAATTTTTTACATTTTTCTCATATAGCTTCCCAAGAATATTCTTCATAGGTACAATAAATTCATTTGAACCCTGATGCATTGATATTTCTTTTATAGGTTCTATATATGTATAGGTTTTACTGAGAGAAGATATTTTTGTAAGTATCTGTTTAATTAAATTATTCTGTTCAGGTTGAAAATATAATCTTTGTTTTAATTCTTTATCATCATATTTCTGGGGGGTTATAGATAAAGTAATATTATCTCCATGTAAAGGCGGGATTACTTTAATATCTACTATATTGTCATAACTGTAAGAATAACAAATTGTACCCTTAAATGAACCGCTTGTTATGGAATAAACTTTTTTATTTGTTCCTATTAAGGCATTCCCTTTGACTCCTTCAATACAAAAATGTATTTTTTCATCTGGATTTGCAATTTCTTTAAACTTCTTAACCAGAGAAGCACTTATTTTTTGTATTAACTCTGACATAACTACTATTTTCCTCTCATATTTAGGGCAAGGTAATAAGTTCCTTGAAAAATCTGAATATAGTTTATCACCTATTATAATTCATGTCAATTGAGAAAGAAAAAGCCCTCTCATTTTTTTATCTATAAGAAATTAATTTTATTCTGTCTTTATTTCCAGCCAATTAATTCCCGGACTTTTTCTGCAATAGTCTTTACGGAAAAGGGTTTCTGTAAAAAATTTACAATTCAGGACTACCAGATCCCGTAATCAGTCACCTGTCACCTATTACCTGTAAATGACATTAAATTATGGGTGTTGGGTTTTAGGTTTTGGGTTGTTAATCTTTTTAACCCAACACCCAACACCCGAAACCCATAACCCTTAACCCTTAAAAAATGAAAATTCCTATACTCTCAAGTTAAAATCAGGTTTTGGGTTTTAGGTTTCAGGTTTTGGGTTTCAGGTATAGTTCAATCAATATAAATATGTTATACTACCTGTAATTATCATTTAACGAGGTGGAATTTATATGTTAATAGCTGTGATGAGTGACTCACATGATAATAAAAATAAACTCAGAAAAGCCATAAACTTGATTACAGAAAAGAACTGTAAAGTCCTGATACACTGCGGGGATTTTACATCTCCGGATATGATGTATGAATTCCTTGAATTCCCTGGAAAAGTATATGGAGTATTCGGAAATATTGATAGAAATATAAATTACATGAAAAAAATAACAGAATCAGATGTGCAGAATATAGAACTTATGGGAAGTGAAGGGGAAATTACCATAGAAAGGAAAAAAATAGCCTTTACTCATTATCCTGAGATTGCAAACTCTCTGGCAGGAACTGATATGTATGATCTGGTATTTTACGGCCATACACACAGATATAAAATAAACAGAGTAAATGAAAAAACATGTCTTATTAATCCAGGAGATATAAGCGGAAGATATGGAAAAAGCAGTTTTATATTCTACGAACTTTCCACAGGAGAAATAGAAAAAATAGATCTGTAGGGAACAGGCATGCCTGTTCCCTGCACAGGTTTAACCTTTTGTTACTATGAATTCACCGTAATCATCACCACATTCAATGCCTTTTACCTGAATACAATTAAAACTATTGAGCCCTGTCTTTCCTGAAGGGTCATAGGGCCCTCCATAGGCAAGATCCATAAAGGCTGCACTCACTCCTCTTATCATATAGGCACTCATCTTGGAACTTTTGCCGAATTTAACCACATCTGACTCGTAATAATCATAGGCCCTTACAACCATTTTTTCTCCCGGGATTAATTCTATAATTTCAGCCTTTGCCCATCCCCAGGCAGTAAAAACGGCATAAGCACCGTAAAGGATATCTTCCGGCACATGTTCTATCATAGGTTTTACTATGGAATTCCATTCTTCCGACGTAATAATACCGTAACCTGTATGATAACCACACTCATGGCCGGCATTATAAAGTAAATATTCTGTGGCTTCCAGTAAATCAGGGGCTACTTTACTGGTAAGTCTTTCAGCAAAACCATTCCAGAAATCTGCAGGTAACTGATTGATAAAAACGCCAAAACCATCTATTACACCGTTCGGACCGGCAGAAACCTCTATTTTGGACATATCTTCTATTATTTTTTTTCTATCTATAGCCACTTGTATCCCTCCTTTAACTTTTTACGACTCTAAAGACAGATTTTTGAGCACCCATAACTATACTCTCAACTTCACAGGTCTTATATGTGCCAGGAGGATATTCCAGAACAGAGGCAAAGAGTGCAGAAATATAGCCTGATGTAATATAATTTACAGGTCTGTCATATTTGCCCCATTTTTTTATCCATCCACTATCAAGATGAGATGAAGGAGAAATGACTTCTCCCGAATATTCACCCATATGCATGACTTCTATCCTGCCAAGTCCCAGGGCAGAATAATACTGACAGGCAATATCTATTTTCTCATCCAGTTTTTTAACATTATCTTTACAGAAATAATCATTCAGGACTCTGTAGAAGGTTTCTTCAGAAACCTTCATAAGCAGATCTGTCTCTTTTGCATCCATTGCAAGTTGTGTATAAAGAGTTGTAAAATGATGACAGTGAAATACTGTTACATAGCTATTTAAATAATGGCGACAGGATTTTCTGTCAAACTTGTGATCCAGTTCCAGAGTTGTTTTCTTTAAAACAGCCATAATAAAATATCCTCCTTATTTAAATTCTTTCTTCAATTCTGAAATACCGTCAGTAAATTTTTTAATATTTTCAGGGCTATCAGGTTCACTGCCGGCTTTTACAGAAGATATGCCTGTTAGCATAGCAATTCTCATTTTTCCCTTTATCCCGCCTATTTTCTGTGCTTCATCATAAAAGGCAAGTAATTTGCTTCCCATAACAATCCTCCTTAATGTTAATCGTAACGCGTGACGCGTTACGCGTCACGCGAGGATGAGATAACTTAATCTTTAAAGTGAGAATCACCTCCTTTGAAATTTTTTATATATTCTTCTATATGTGTAATACTCTCTTTTTCATATAATGTTACCCTTGCAGTGAGATTGCCTTCCACACCTTTTATCACATAAAGAGAAGATTCTATTTTATAAAAAGGTCTGGCAAAATTAGAATAATAGGCAAGGTGACAGTTTTTGCCAAGATAATATATAAAATCTTCCGTAACTGGTTCACTGAATAAAAGTTCCTTTATAAATGAACCGTCAAAACAATCTTCAAGATCTTTTATACTGACAATGTCCATAGTATTTCTCCTGAAATCTGAATCGTGATGTGTAATGCGTGATGCGTGATGCGTGACTGGTGGTATTCACCCTTCACCGGGCGAACACAGAGGTTCTCCCCTATTCACCACTCACTTTATTCACTCTTCACCCTTCACTCTTCACCCTTCACTCTTCACCCTTCACTCTTCACTCTTATTACATCACTTTAACTATTTCTTTTATAGTATGAATAAAATAATCTATGTCATGAAAATCTGTAAAATATGAAGGACTTACCCTTATGGAACCACGAGGGTATGAACCAAGTGCTTTATGTATGAGAGGAGCACAGTGTAATCCGGCTCTGACAATAATTCCAAAGGATTTTTCCAGTATATAACCTGTATCTTCCGGTTCCATATTTTTTATATTAAAACTTAAGATAGGCCCTCTGTTAATCCTATTACTGTTTCCATAAATTATAACCTGTGGAATTTTCTCTAGTTCAGATACAAGATTCTCCATAAGAGCTTCTTCTTTTTTCTTTATTTCATTAATCCCTGTCTTAAATATAAAATCAAGACCTGCATTGAGAGAAACAATACCGGGTAAATTTTGAGTGCCACTTTCATAATAGAGAGGAAGTTCTTCCGGTTGATAAAGTAGTTCACTTTTAATGCCTGTGCCTCCAAATTTTAAAGGTCTCAACCTTATACTATTTTTTATATAAAGACCTCCTGTGCCGGGAAGTCCGTAGAGTGCTTTATGTCCTGTAAAGGCAAGTATGTCAATATTCCATGCTGTTACATCAACAGGAATATGTCCTGCAGATTGAGAAGCATCAACTATAAATATAATATCTTTTTTATGAGCAATTTCTGATATGGACTTTAAATCCAGAATTTCCCCTGTAACATTGGAACAATGATTTACAATGATAACTCTCGTATTTTCTCTTATTTCTTTTTCTATATGAGAGGGATCTATAGAGCCATCTCTATTACAGTTAACCGGCGATAGAGTAATAAATCCTTCTTTTTCAAGATGTTTCAGAGGCCTTAAAACTGAATTATGTTCAATAACTGTTGTTATTACATGGGAATTTCTCAGGTTAAGTCCCATTATGGCAAGATTTAGAGATTCAGTGCCCCCTGATGTAAAAATAATATTTTCAGGCTCTTTTACATTAAAAAGAGAGCAAAGTTTTTTTCTGCAGGATGTAATCACATGATCATCCTTTCCGTTAAAACCGGATCTATAAGGATTTAAAGGCAGAGAATTCATATAATTAACAACAGAATTTATTATTTCCTGAGGTTTAGGATAACTGGTAGCTCCATTATTTAAATATATCATAATCTTATCTTTCTGGACTTATATAAGTGAGCAGTGAGTAAAAGATTGCCCCATCCACTCTATATTTCACTGTTTTCACATCAGGTTACTATTATCATGAAATCCCTACAATAAATATTATCGACACCATGAAATTATACTTTACAGTTTTTTTTAAAAAAAATAAAAATGTTAATAAAACAATCAAAATCGGCTCACGGCTCACCACTCACTACTCACTACTCACTATTTATTTATAAATTATTGCTTTTTCACCTGACTTTATTTATAATGATGTAATAAATCTGTAAAAATACAGAGGGATTTCATTATATTGGAGGCTACTATAAGTGAGGGAAAGAGATGGAGAAGGTCACCTTTTAACTGATACTGTTTTATCAGATAAATATAAAATAATTAAACTGATACATACAGGTAAAATAAGCAGAATATACAATGGACTTGACTGCAACAATAAAAAAAATGTATTTATAAAAGAAATCACTCAATATACAGATCCTTCTTTACGTCAGCAGGCAATAGAACAGTTTAAATGTGAAGCGAAGATTCTATTTAAATTAAAACATAAGAGCCTTCCGAAATTTGTAGATTATTTTGATTACAGGCAAAGAAGATATCTCGTACTGGAATATATAGAAGGGAAAAAATTAACTGCTTTTGTAGAAAACAACAAAGACTTTATCCAGGAAAAACAGGTGATTACCTGGGGTATCGAGCTATGTGACGTTCTTCTCTATCTTCATAATATGAAGCCAGATCCTATTATCTTCAGAAATATGAATCCAGAAAGTATTATGGTTTCATCAGATGGGACTCTGAAACTTATAGATTTCGGAACTTCAAAAATATATGAAGAAGATAAAAAAACACTTGGTATAGCAAAAAGCATAACACCACACTATTCTCCTATAGAACAGCATATAGAATCTACTGACAAAAGATCCGATATATATTCACTCGGGGCGACTATGTATTATTTAATAACAGGAGAAACCCCTATGGATTCTATTGACAGATCCATCGATGATGAGCCAATGGAGCCATGCAGACAGATTAATCCGGATATTTCTAAAGAGCTTGAAAGAATTATAATGAAAGCAATGGAAATTGACAGAGAATATAGATATCAGGATGTAGAGCATATGAAAAGTGATCTGATTGCCCTGTCAGAGGAGACAGAAAAATCTTCAGGGGAAAACAAAAGGTCTTTAAGATTCATGGAAAAAAGTAACTTTGAGTCAAAGGCAAGAGTAAATACACATCAACCTGTAAGGCCATTTTTCATGACCAGAAAACCTGTTACTTCTCCAAGACCTGCCATATCTGTAGAGAAAATATTCAAAAAAATGGATAATTTTCAGGAAGCTTTACCGGGCTATATTACTCCTGATCAGAAAGTAGAAGAAGCTGACTGGAAAAGCGATAATTCACAGGGTAACCTGGTTCGTCCTGTTACTACGCCTGCCAGAAGAACTCTCTTTAAAAGGCATAATCCCGATGAATCTTTGATTGAATATGTTCAGGAAAGGGACACATCAGGTAATATGTCAGAACAGGAAAAAAAGAAATCTTACGGGAAATGGGAAAAATCCAGAGACTTTTATATAGACATAGCAGGTGATAAACAAAAAGAGCAGCCCTTTAAAAATCTGTTAAAATCCTTTCCTGAGAAAAAAAGACAGGAAGTATATAAGGTTCCCTGTGAAGACAGAGTAATAGATTATACTAAATTATCAGAGAGTAATATAGCAAAGAGATATAAAATTCTTACACTTCTCTACTGTGGTAATAAAACCCGTATATATAAATGCCTGGACAGAGAAACAGATAGAGAATTAATAATAAAAGAATTATTTATCGAAGACTCATTACCTGCAGTTTACAGAAAAGAAGTGATAAAACAATTGCGTAATGTAGTAGAATTATTCTTAACATTTAATCACTCCAATCTGCCAAAATTTCTGGATTATATTGAATCTGAAGGCAATAGATATGTAGCAATGGAATTTATAGATGGCACCAATTTAGAGGAAATAATAGTAAAAAAGCCTGAACTGCCAAAGGAAAATCAATTAATCAAATGGGCTGTACAGCTCTGTGATGTTCTGGGATATCTTCACGGTATAAAACCGGATCCTGTCATATTAAGAAATCTTAAACCTGATAATATATTTCTGGACAGAAAAGGAAATATAAAAATTCTTGGTTTCGGATTATGTAAAATAGTCAATCCTGATAAAAATACCTCATCTATAATAAAAATGGCAAATCTCCACTATTCACCGCCGGAACAGTACAGTGGCCTTACAGATACGTTAACTGATATATATTCTTTAGGTGCTACTTTATATTATCTTGCCACTAAGGTTCATCCCATAGATTCCATAGAACTTACCGTAGGTACGGCAGGGCTGATTGAACCGTTCATATACAATCAGTCTATTTCAAACAGATTTTCTGCCATAATAAACAGGGCCATGAACCTGAAAAAAGCAGATAGATATCAATCTATTGCGGAAATTGAAAGAGATCTGAGGTTACTGTGAAAAATTTCACTCTGAAGATACTTTATATTGCTTTTTAATCGAAGGTTATTTATAATTAAGGAATGAAGTAAAAATAACTGTCGTATATGAGGGTGTTAGGTTTTGGGTGTTGGGTTAAGAAGTTTTAAAACCCATAACCCATAACCCATAACCTGAAACCTGAGACAATTAATTAATTTTCATTTCTAACCGATAATAATTACCTGTTTCTGAGTAGATAATTTATAAAATTCAAAGTGAGTGATGAAATGATAGAAAGAGATGATGACGGTAATCTTTTACCTGATATTGTTTTAGAAGATAGATATAAAATAATCAAACTGATACATATAGGCCCTGTAAGTAGAATTTATCAGGGGTTTGATTGCAAAAATGAAAAAAATATTTTTATAAAAGAAATTACTAAATATGCAGATCCTGTTTTAAGTCATCAGGCAATAGAACAGTTCAAATGTGAAGTTAAAATTTTATTTAAATTGAAACATAAAAGCCTGCCGAAATTTGAAGATTATTTTGATTATAAAGATAACAGATATTTAATACTTGAATATATAGAAGGTAAAAAATTAACTGCTTTTATAGAAAATCAGAGAGAGTTCCTTGAGGAAAAGCAGCTTATAACATGGGGGATTGAACTGTGTGATTTCTTATTATATCTCCATAATATGAAACCAAATCCCATTATTTTCAGGGATATGAATCCTTCGAATATTATACTTTCATCAGATGGAACACTGAAGATCATAGACTTTGGAATATCAAAAATATATGAGTCCAGCGGTAAAACAATTGGCATAGCAAAAACCATAACACCCCATTATTCTCCTATAGAACAGCATGGAGAAACTACTGATAAGAGATCCGATATATACTCACTGGGAGCAACCATTTATTATTTAATAACCAGAGAGTCTCCTATGGACTGTATAGATCGTACAATTGATGATGAACCAATGGAACTGTGCAGTCATATTAATCCTCATATATCTCTCGAGCTGGAAAGAATTGTAATGAAGGCTATGGAAATTGATAGAGACCTCAGATATCAGGATATAAAAGACATGAAGAGTGATCTGGAAAAACTGGTCACAAAACAGTCTGATGCAGGTAATAAAGAAAATATCAGACGAAGGCCCTCAGGTCAGCTAAAAAAGATTAATTTTCAGGCAGGGTTAAATTTTAAAAAAGAAGAAAAATTTCAGAAATTAAAACCTGTGCCAGCAACAAAGATTGTTGCTAATGAACAGTGGTCTTTAAAAAAAATTGTAAAGAACATTGTAAAGGACTTTTCAGAAGAAGAGAAATCTGAATATATTAAAGAAAGAGACATGTTCATCAAAAAAGATAATGCTCCTGAAGCACTTATTGAATATACAAACACATCTGACATAAAACCTGAAAAAGACGAATATGAAAACCTGGCTGAAACCTGTGAGAAAAAAAACAGGCATAAATCACTCAAAGATATGTTGAAATCAGTTTCCAGAAAGAAAAAAGATGAACCACATTACGACACAGAGGAAAAAACAGACCACTCGTTACCGGACATAATTGCAGGACGTTACAAAATACTTACACAACTACACAGTGGTAAAAATACCAGTATATATAAATGTCTGGACGGAGAAACAAATGAAGAAGTAGTAATAAAGGAATTATTTGTTGATGAGTCTTTACCTTCAATCAATAAAAAAGAGTTAATAAGTCAGTTCCGCACAATAGTCGGGTTGTTTTTAAAATTCAATCATCCCAATCTGCCGAGATTTCAGAATTATATAGAATCCTCTGGTTACAGATATCTGGTTATGGATGTTATAGATGGTAAAAACCTGGAGGATTTGATTGCAGAAATTCCAGGATTGCCGAAGGAAAATCAGGTAATCAAATGGGCAATACAGATATGTGAGGTTCTATCATATCTTCACAGTATAAAACCACATCCTGTAATATTAAGGAACCTGAAACCTGATAATATCTTTCTGGATGATGGAGGAAATATAAGGATTCTCGGTTTCGGATTATGTAAAGTACTGAGTCCGGAAAGGGAAACCTCACCTGTAATAAAGATGGCAAATCTGCACTACTCACCTCCTGAACAGTACAGCGGCATGACTGATAGTTTAACTGATATATATTCTTTAGGTGCTACTTTATATTATCTCACAACAAAGACACATCCTGTAGATGCAATTGACCGTCTTACAGAAACAGGCCTGGTAGAAATTTTGAATTATAATCATTCAATTTCCAGAAAGTTTGCTTCAATAATACATAAAGCTATGAATTTAAAAAAATCGGATAGATATCAATCTATATCTGAAATTGAAGAAGATCTTAGAGCAATTCTTTAGTCGTAACGGGTGACGCGTAACGCGTCACCCGTAATTCCACTCACTCATGAAAAGGGTTTGTCCCCCATATATCCATATCCCTTATCAATGTTCTTCCCGGCAGTTTTGAAAGATAAACTACAGTTTCTGCTATATCTGCTCCATGAAGATATAATCCCGGCCCGTGGGAAGGTTTATCATCAGGTCCCGTATCGACAGAACTTGGATTTAGCACCATAACTCTGATATTATTTCTTCTCACTTCATGGGCGAGTGATTGAGAAAATCCCTGCAGGCCGAATTTACTGGCATTATAGGCAGATGCACAGGGATCTCCTTTTTTGCCGCTCATAGAACTTATCATAAAGACGTCTCCCCTGTTTTGTTTAATCATATAAGGAAGAAAAGCCTTTGTAACAAGAAATGTTCCTGTGAGGTTGGTACCTATAACTTCATCCCAGTCTGCAAGAGTTAAATCAAGGACATTTCCTTTCATAAATATACCTGCATTATTTACGAGTATATCGGGAGTACCCCTTTCTGAAATAACATGTTCTGCCAGATATTTAATTTCTTCAGGTACAAGCTGATTGCATAGAAAAGGATAACACTTCTCCCCTATCTTCCCTGAAGCAAATTTGAGCTTTTCAAGATTTCTTCCTGTTATTGTAACAGATGCCCCTTCTCTGTGAAGGGCAGAAGCAATATGAAAACCGATACCTCGGCCTCCACCTGTAACAACAGCTATTTTGCCTGATAAATCTTTTAGTAACATGTAAATCATCTCCTGAATATAAAATCAACTATAATATTATTATTTTTTTTAATATTATAACCTCTAAAATTTTTGCCTAAAGTTAACATTTTTTTACATAAGACAATTAATTTTTCTGTTTTCTTCTGATATAATATACTCTCATAGAGCATTTTATAATTAGATAAAGAGGACACTGTTATGAAAAAATCTTTTCAATAAATTTACACTGCCTGATATAAAAAAGAAACAATTAAGAGAAACACCACATAAAGAAGGAGACTCTTTTATAAAATCCGAAATATTTCCCATCCCTGTTCAAGTTATACAGTTGCAGAAGATGCAGTAAACAGTGAGCAGTTATTACGTATCACAGGTCACGCATCAAATTTCCCAATAATAATCAATTTACAGGAATTTTTATATATTTCTCCTCCTTAGAGACTGTAAGAAAATAACCCTGGCAAATTGTTAGAACGGTTATCATCCTCGCGTCACGCGTTACGCGTCACTATATAGACTGTAAATATGATGGGGTTATTTCTCGACAACCCCTTAGCCTTATTGCCCTTCAGGCTGTTTCGGTCCCAACAGTTCATGCACCTTGTCTGCCAGAACTTTCATAGAATAGGGCTTCTGGAGGAAATGCATACCATCCTCAAGGAAACATCTGGTATCGCCAACATCCGTTGTGTAGCCTGACATGAACAACGACTTTACAGAGGGATAGATTTTCTGAATCTCTCTGGACAAATCTCTCCCATTCATCTCCGGCATTACTAAATCGGTCATCAGAAGATGAATCTCGCCGCTATATTCTTCTGCCAATCTGAGAGCATCGCCTGGTGTAACAGCACTAACCACCTCATATCCCAGGGTTTCCAGCATCTTCTGTAGTAATTCAATCAGTAGAGGCTCATCCTCAACCAGAAGCACTGTGCCATGACCGTGAATGGCTGACACAGTTGTGGCGGCAGGCCTGCTGGTCTGTTCATCACGGGCAATATGCCGGGGCAAATATACATCAAAGGTCGTCCCATGGTTTAATTCGCTGAAGACGCTGATGTCCCCCTCATTCTGTTTCACAATACCATAGACAGTGGAAAGTCCCAGCCCGGTTCCCTTGCCTATACCCTTGGTTGTGAAAAATGGTTCAAAAAGATGTTTCATAGTCTCCCTGTCCATGCCACAGCCGTTGTCCCTTACAGAAAGTCTGACATATTCACCTGTCGTAATCCCCTCAGGCTTACTGCAAGAGTCTCCATTGAACAGGACATTGTCCGTTTCGATAACGACCTGACCTGATCCGGTTATGGCGTCATGGGCGTTTACGCACAGGTTGGCCAGAATCTGATCTACCTGCCCCGGGTCCATCTTGACGTGCCACAGGTCTGTTCGAGGCTTCCAGAGAAGTTCAATATCCTCTCCTATGAGACGGTGAAGCATCTTAAGCATACCGGCCATGGTATCATTCAAATCCAGAACTTTGCGGGTCACTGGCAGCCTGCGGGCAAAGGTCAGCAGTTGTCTGGTGAGATCGGCTGAACGTTTAACGGCTTTCAGTATTTCATTGATACTGGCATAGACCTGATGTGTCGTGTCTAACTCTGAAAGTGCCAGCTCAGCATAGCCTGAGATCACTCCCAGCATATTATTAAAATCGTGGGCAATGCCTCCTGCCAGTCGGCCTATGGATTCCATTTTCTGTACCTGGATCATTTGCTCCTGAAGCTTCCGTCTCTCCTCTTCTGCCAGCCTGCGCCCGGTAATATCCTGGAAGAAGCCATAAACTCTGCGGTGTTCCATATCAGGTTTCCCTATGACATGAACACTCCGAAGATTTCCTCTGGCTGTGATGATTTCCAGTTCCAGATCAAAAGACTCGCCATACTCGACAACCAGCTTCACAGCCTGTTCGATAATCGGCCTGGAAGCAGAGGTATAAAAATCAATTACTTTTGCCACTGTCGGTTCGTAGGTGAGATCCACTTCGTGAATGTTATAGGTCTCTTCCGTCCATATCTGTTTTCCATTATCAATATCAAATTCCCAGCCACCAATATGTCCCATCTTTTCGGTTTCTGCAAGTAAACGCTGGCTCTTTTTCAGCGCCTCCTCCGACAGCCTGCGCTCTGCTATGTCAAGTTCCAGGTTTCGGTTTGCCTCCTTAAGCTGCAGCATTTTATCTTCCAGTTTGCGTATTAGTGTCTCATTGTAAACTCTGTAGTATTTGGCTTCTTCTACAGGCTTGAGCGAATCAACCGGTTTGCGGGACTCGCAATTGTTTATGGTTTCACGGAGAATAGCCAGGAACCTGTCCGGTTCGGCCGGTTTTATGATGAACCGGTCGGCCCCCAGGCTAAGAGCGAAATCTTCATCCTTCTGATCTGTATAAGTGGCAGTATAAAAGACAAAAGGAATATTCTTCAGCCCTTCATCGTCCTTCCAGGTGCGGCACAGGGCAAAACCGTCCATTACTGGCATCAGTATGTCACTGATTATCATATCCGGTGCCTTGCATCTTGCCAGTTCCAGTGCTTCGGCACCGTTAGATGCCAGTTTCACCTGAAAACCATTGCCAGACAAAAGTATCTGCAGCATGTACAGGTTTTGCTGATTATCGTCCACAATAAGTAATGTACTCATGGTTCCCTCCTTAAGGCGTTACCTTTTTTGTCAGCCGGCAGGTAATGCTCGATTTCAGCTACAAACGTTGGCGGGTTGATCGGTTTTTCTATGTATCCCACACACCCCGCTGCCAGAATACGTTCACTGTCGCCAGGCATTGCGTAGGAAGTCACAGCCACAATCGGGATACCCCGCAGATCTTCATTTCTTGTCAACTCACGGGCGACGGCATATCCATCCATCACAGGCAACTGTATATCCAACAGGATCAGGTCTGGTTTGATCTGACGGGCAAGAGCGATCCCGTTTTCCCCGTTCCGCGCCTGTATAACCTGGTAGCCGCACTTCTCCAGGATGAACGTGACCAGATATGCATTTTTTTCATTGTCCTCAATAACCAGTATGGTAGCTTTCATTTTTCTGTCCTTTCCAGTGACATGATGAAGGTAAAGATGCTCCCTTTGCCCCATTCGCTTTCGACCTGAATTCTACCCTCCATCGCTTCCACCAGTCTCTTGCAGATGGAAAGACCCAGACCGGTACCTTCATACTGGCGAGTGGTTCCCGTATCCACCTGCCGGAAGGGCTTAAAGAGAGTATCCAAATCTTCTGGTCGGATCCCTATGCCTGTGTCGATGACTCTAGTTACCAGGCAATCATCCTCAAACTGACTTTCAATGTGAACCTCGCCACGATCTGTGAACTTGACGGCATTGCTGAGCAGGTTGATGATAATCTGCTCCACCCGCCGCCTGTCACCGAGTATCTCTCCGACCGACGGGGCGATTACAGCAGTTAGAGTCAGTCCTTTTTTCTCAGCCAGTGGGGCAATCTTTTCGAGGCTTTTCTCTATCGAAGTCTTCATATCAAAAGGATCCCGGGCAAGTTCGAGCTGGCCGGCTTCGATCTTGGAAATATCAAGTACGTCGTTAATCAATTCCAGCAGGTGCCGGGCGCTGTCCTGAACCATGATGAGCTGTTTGTTCTGCTCCTGATTCAACGGCCCCACAAGCCCCATTAGCAGGATGCCGGTAAAGCCGATGATGGAGTTTAGCGGTGTGCGCAGTTCGTGCGACATGGTTGCAAGGAAAGCCGATTTAAGGTGGTCTGCCTCCTTGGCATGATCCAGGGCTACCGCCAGTTCGGCAGTTCGCTCCGCTACGCGACGCTCTAATTCTACCGCATAGCGTTGCAAGTCCTCATGGAGTCGGCGAATTTGTTCATCTGCCCGTCTGCTCTCAGTGATATCCGTACCGACACTCAAAATCTCGGCCAATTGCCCTCCGGGGGCCAGCACAACCCGGTTGGTCCAGCTGATCCAGACTCGCTCCCCATTGCGGCGCATGTTCTCATTGACGTTCTTCTCGAATGCTTTTGGCTCTGAACAGATTTGCTCTATGAGTTGCCGCAGGTCCCGTCCACTGTTCTCAGTTGGCGGTACGATCGTGCCGATCACGTGACGGCCGAGGATCTCCCCGGCTGAGTAACCGAAGAACCTTTGGCCGAAATCGTTAATAAAGGAAATCTGTCCATCAGAGGTCCACCGCAAAATGATACTGTTGGCCTGCTCAACAAGTTCGCGATACTTCCGTTCGCTCTCTGCCAGCCGTTCCTCTGCCTTTTTTCGTTCGGTAATATCGTGCACTGAGCCAACAAGGCCGATACAGTTGTTAAAATCGTCAAATACAGGGGCTATACTAAATTCCCCCTTCAACTGTCCGGTCGGATATTCTGAAGTCTCCTCCCACCGCACGATCTTCTTCTCTCTGATTGCTTCAGCAAATTTCTCCATCGCCAGGGACAGAAACAATTCCGGAATAATATCCTGCAATCGTCTTCCGACTATTTGACTGGTCTGCAACCCGGTGGTAGAAAGAAAACACTGGTTGATAGAAGCAAAGTAATAACTCCCGTCCTTATCCATTTTTAGATTAAATATGACATCCCCAACTGTATCGTAGATCAAAGAAATCTGCCGCTCCCTATCCCTCAGTGCTTCTTCGTTCAGTTTTCTCTCTGTAATATCGCGCACGATGGCCTGTAACAGAGTTTCCCCGTGCAGATCAAGACGGTTTAAGCTGACCTCGGCGGGAAATGTCGTCCCATCCCGCCGGCAGTGTTCCCATTCAAAGAACTGGGACCCCTCCATAACTGCCAGGGCGATCTTTTCCATGGCCTTTTCATCAGAACGTTGTCCATCAGGCTGAGTAGGAGGTGAGAATTCGTAGGGTAATGCACCGACGATCTCCTCGCGGCTGCAGCCAAACAGGATTAGAGTGCGGACATTGCAATCAATAAACCGGTTGTCGTGCATGAGCAGGATGGCGTCACCAGCCGTTTCAAACAGAGTTCGATACTTGAGTTCCCCTTCGCGCAGATCCTGCTCGACGCGCTTCTGCTCGGTCATGTCCCGAATGGACTCGATGGCCCCGAAACGATGGCCCTGCTGATCAAATATCGGCGCCGCCACGCTCCAGAGATAGGCGCCCCTCCCACCATGAAGGTGAGGTATGAAAGACTCGGCATAAATCGAGTCGCCCACGTGCTTAATATATTTATAGACCGCTTCCGCATCAGGTGAGGACAGGTCAAGCAGATCAATCAAGATGGGGCGACGCTCGCCGAAGAAGGGCTCTGCATAAGCAAAATCGCCCTGGCCCAGCATTGCTTCTTTCTTGACTCCTGTCATGAGCTCGCACTTACGGTTCCACGCGATGATTCGTTTCTCCTGATCAATGACAAAGGTCGCATCAGGCAGAAACTCGATGATGCTGAGAAGCTGTTGATGCACCTTCGAACTGGCCAATTCGGACTGCACACGTTCGGTGATATCGCGAAGGATAACCAGCAAATTTCCATCTGGCCGCTTACGAGTGGTGATTTCCAACGGGAGGAGTTTACCATCCTTCCGGTGGATGGTAAACTCCTCTGTGACGTTTCTTCCTGCATGTAAATTATCCATACAGGTCCGGTCCCTTACAGAGTCTTCCCGGCTGAAAAGGTCCGTCATAGTCATGCCGAACAGTTCCTCGCGGGAATAGCCGGTCAACTCGGTTCCACGCCGGTTGACAAGGATGAACTGCCCATGAGAGTCAGCAGCCAGCATACCGTCAGGTGCTTCATCGAAGAATACTTGATACAGTTCCGCCGGGTTTAATGACCCAGGCGATCTTTCTGTTCTCTCCTGTTTTCTGGCATTACTCATAAGTGTTCTCTCCTATCAGGTCTGACAGGTTGACTTTCGGCAGAATCCTTTTTATTCATATTTTTCATAGAAGAAAACATTCTATAAAATAAGTCTATTGTCCTTCATGGAAAAAAACAGAATGGAGGCAAAAAAATCCAACAAGGAGAGACTTACAAAGATTATTAAAGATACAACAGGTTATAAGGTAGATCCATCCTCTTTATTTGATATTCAGGCAAAACGTATTCATGAATATAAAAGACAGTTATTGAATGTCATGAATATTTAACTATTATAGAAGACGGCATTCTGCCGGAAGTTTCAAAAACCTATATATTTGCAGGAAAAGCTGTTCCGGGATACTGGGCGGCAAAACAGATAATAAAACTTATAAACAATCTCGGTATAGTTATCAATAATGATAAAAAAGTAAAAGACCTTATAAAAGTAATCTTTATACCTGACTACAGGGTGAGTCTTGCAGAAAAGATTATACCTGCCAGGGAATATGAAATTTGCCCTTAACGGTGCTCTTACCATAGGAACTCTCGATGGTGCCAATATTGAAATAATGGAAGAGGTAGGATCAGATAATATTTATATATTCGGCCTTAAAGCAGATGAAATAAATGAATTGAAAAGCAATGGAGCCTATAACCCTGTGGATACTATCATGGTAATTCTCATATTAAAAGGATTATGGATTCTTTTGCAGGTAATCTATTCTGCCCCCATGGAGCCTGAACTTTTCAATTGGGTTTACTACAATATCCTCAAAGGAGGAGACACTTATTTCCACCTTGCAGATCTCATGTCTTATAAAGAAGCCCATCAAAGAGCAGATGCAGATTTTAATGATAAATCCCTGTGGGCATCTAAAGCCATATTAAATGTGGCAAGAACAGGGAAATTCTCAAGTGACAGGATAATTCTGGAATATTCCAGAGATATATGGAAGATGTGAAGGGTGAAGGGTGAAAAAAGTGAGTGAGTAGGGGCGAACCTTGTGTTCGCCCAGTGAGTGGTGAATATCACGCATCAAGCATTACGCATCAAGCATCAAGCATCACGATTATACTCTTCACCCTTTACAAATATTTTAAATTTTTCAAATTCTTCTTCAAGTTTTTCAATAAGACATGGTATTTCTTCCATATGCCCTTTCCTTGCTCGTATTTCAATAGCCACAGACGTGTCTACAAGTAATTTTGCACCCATATTTCCCGATGCACCTTTAATTGTATGGGCCAGATGGAGAAGAATATCTAAATTCCTTTCATTGAAAGCCTGTTTTAATACTTCAATCTGTAAAGGAACATTATTAAGGAATAGTTCTAAAAGTTCTTTTACAAGCTCTTCATCTCCGTTCATACGATTTAAAAGTTCTTTTCTGTCAAAAATTTCATATTCTTTCTGTGTCTTACAGACAATTTCTTCAGAAGATATATATTCGTCAATTCTTCTGCATCTCATAATAACGTCTCTTAATTTATTTATATCAATCGGTTTTGATATATAATCATTCATGCCAGAGGCAAAACAGAGGTCTCTGTCTTCCTTTAAAGCCCCTGCAGTCATAGCAATTATTGCAGGCTGTCTGTATTCAGGCCAGTTTTCCCTTATATATTTTGTCGCTTGTAGTCCGTCCATATGAGGCATATGAACATCCATAAATATAATATCATATGTATTACTTACCAGTGCATAAATTGCTTCAATACCATTTGATACTATATCTGACATATAGCCCATATGTTTTAAAATATTAAACAATACTTTCTGATTGACAGGATTATCATCTGCCAGTAATATTTTGAAAGAATGATTTTTTGCCATTTCCGGCTCAAAAATATGTATTACTGATTTTTTCTCTTCTATTTCTATATTATAATCTTTTATTTTAACAGTAAAATAAAAGGTAGAACCTTTACCTGTATCACTTTCAACCCACATGGTCCCTCCCATTATTTCACAGAGATGTTTACTGATAGAAAGGCCAAGACCGGTACCTCCGTATTTACGTGTCGTAGAAGCATCAATCTGACTGAAAGGTTTAAAAAGCAGATCCTTTTTATCTTCCTCTATACCTATACCTGTATCATGGACAGAAAATTCCACTTCATATATATTATCATATAATTTCTTACCTGTAACAGATAAATCAATATGTCCCTCACTGGTGAATTTAACAGCATTATTCAAAAGATTAACCAGTATTTGCCTTATTCTTGTAATATCTCCAAGGAAAGACACAGGTATGTTACCGGAAAAAGAAATGATTACTTCAATATTTTTTCTGATGGCCTCAGGTTTTACAAGACAGACTGCTTCATTTACACAGTCATATAAATTAAAAGGCTCTTCTTCAATCTCCATACGTCCTGCTTCAATCTTTGAAAAATCCAGTATGTCATTGATCAATGAAAGAAGAATATTGCCGCTTACCCTTATTGTTTCAATAAAATCTTTCTGCTCCATGTCAAGGGATGTATTGAGAAGAATAGCGGTAAGACCGGTGATGGCATTTAAGGGGGTACGTATTTCATGACTCATACTGGCCAGGAACTGTCCTTTTGCAATACTGGCTTTCTCTGCTTCTGCTGCCAGTATTTCCAGCTGTTTATTTAAATTTTCCGCCTCTATCCTGGCATTTTCTTCCTGTTTTTTTGCCTCAAGGACTTTTTCATAGAATCTTGCATTTAATATAGCAAGAGAACAGACATTCAGAATATTCAGAGCCAGGTTCAGATAATGTTCTTTATATTCAGGAAAAGATATAGCTTCTATTTCAATGAAGCCAATAATTTCATCTTTCCGCCCCGGCTTTTGATCTTTTATTTTAAGCCGAAAACCACTGTCTGAAGAAGAATAATTTCCTTCAAGCTTTAAGAGTTCAAAAACCCTTTTTTCATCTTCAATAATGTAATAAGGCCTCGATTTCAGAATAGTTTTATTTCCATCTACCATAGAAATATAAAGCAATTCTCCAGGAGCAAAAAGGATTGTAAAGAATTCAAAAATCTTTTCTACTATATCATCTTCACTCATAGCAAGGCCAAGTTCGGCAGTAAGTTCCATGATAACAGAATAATCAGCAAGCTTCCTGTTTACATCTGCAAGTATTTTCTTTTCTTTTTTCTCCTGCCATTCCTGTATTATCTTTATTATTACTAGCTCTAAATGTTCCAGTCCTACAGGTAAAATCTCATAAGGAATAGAAAGGTAATCTGAAAGTTTTTCAATTTCTTCTATGCTGTTATTATTAATGCCTGTATCAAGAAGAAGCAGTTTTTTTACAGACTCAGAAAAAAATTCCTGTGCCGTCTGTCTGTCAAAACCCATGACAGAGAGATGACTTTCCCAGTTTTTCAGCCATCCCTGGCTTACAAGATAATATCTCTTCAGTAAATATGAATCAACAGTAATTTTATTTGCAATCAAATAAAAACACTGTTCCACGTGATGAATATTTATTCCCTTCAGACTTTCAGGTAATTTTTTTGCACAGCATGCTCCTCCAAGCACATAGATTGATTTATTATCAGGCCTGTCTAAAGGATCTGAGTTTTTTAATAATGGTTTAATCCATTCCCAGCAAGAAATAGATTTACCACAGTCAGGACTGTAAGTTATAAGTTTTACATGTTTAAAAGCAGAAATTACCATTTCTACTTCTTTTGAAAAATGGCTGCAAACCATTATATAAAGAGTATCCATATATTAAAAAATCCATTTAAGAGGATAGGTTCCCCATTCTCTCACTGCTTCCGAAATGGATATTAATACAGACTCAGGAACATACCATGGAATTTCTCCATGATTATCAGAAACTATAAATCCTCCACCTGGGGCAGCTTTTTTTATGGCTCCTTTAACATGTTCTTCTGCCTCTTCCCTGCTCCAACGTCTCATTTCAATTCCATTTAAATTACCGAGTAAAGTAAGTTTACCACGGCATTTTTCTTTTAATAAAGATAAATCTTCATCTACACTGACTCCTATAATAGCAGTGCCTGTCTGAATTACATCTTCTATTATGGATAAAGACCTGCCTGAAGCAAAATGAGTTGCTGTTGGGCCTTTAATCTGTGAGAGTGTCCTTTTAGCTATCACCATACCTGTTTCTCTATATTTTTCTTTCGGTATAACTGTTGTAGAAGATACAGGGTCAAAATAGCAGATAGCAGTAGCTCCTGCTTCCAATTGAGCATTTGCCCATTCCACACAGAAAGATGAATTTATTTTCATTAAATGGTCAAATAAATCCTCCTGTTCATACATAATGTCAAGATATGAGTCAAAACCCATCTGCATAACAGGCAGAGAAAAGGGAGACATAACGACACCAACGATAGGTACTTCCTGACAGACTTTTTCTTTGAGCATCTGAATGGCTTTTAACACTTTAAGAAGAACTTTAGATTCTTTAACAGATGGAGGAGAAAGTTTTTTTATATCTTCAGGATTTTTAATAAAAGGCCTTCCTGAGTTAGGGGGGCCGTCTTCATAAAAAATCACTTCTCCTCCCCATGCCTCAATTTCAACAGGAGCATAAAAAAAGCTGTAAATAAAATCATTATGATATTTTTCTCTTAATATAAGCTGTCCTTTAACTACATTTTCTGCTTTTGAAAAATATTCTTTAATAGATAATCCAAGTTCTTTTGCACCGTGCATGGTAAGGGTTAAAAAAAGAGGGACTCTGTCAGGTTCTCTGTGAGATAGAGCAGTTAATACCCTTTCTAAAGAAGTCATAGGGCACCTCCTGATATATTTTTTATTAATCTTATAGCATCGGAAGCACTTTTACCTGTGCCGTCTGCACCGACATCTTTCCAGAGTTCTTCATCAAATCTGAAAGGTGCGCCTCCTACAAATATTTTCACTTCAGGTTTTATAGATTTAAGCTTTTCAGAAACAATCTTAACCTTCAAGGCAGAAGAAAGCATAAGACAGGAAATTAAAATAGTATGAAGATCATCTTTTATGACCCTTTGAATTAAATCTTCAGCCGCCATAGTTCCATAATCATAAAGATTATATCCTCCTGCCCTGAGAATAGAATAAACAATCCTTTTACCGAGTACATGATAATCTTCAAGTATGACAATAGCCATCTTGGGAATATCTTTACGGTCAGGATTTTCAGGAGGTAATATGACATCAATTAATTTTTCACATATACGTGAACTCATATAGATCTGAGCAAGAGAAAGTTCACCTTCCTCCCAGTCACAACCAATCTCTTCCATTACAGGAGTAATTAATTCTTCTACAATCTCTAAAGTACTATGAGATTTAGCAGCTTCATTAACAATTTTCTCAGATGCCAGACGATTGCATGAGATCAGGGCATTTCTGAATTCTTCAATATAATGAGGATTTTTTTCCATATTACTCACCACCTATAATATATTTTTTCGTGACCCGTGACTGGAGGATATTTCATGGATAGTTAACTCAACCTCAGGGGTTGTTGAGAAATAACTCCATCATATTTACAGTCTATATCGTGACGCGTAACGCGTTACGCGTTACGCGTTACGCGAGGATGATAACCGTTCTAACAATTTGCCAGGGTTATTTTCTTACAGTCTCTATTTTCTTACAGTCTCTTAAGTAAACTTGTATAATCTTCTATAAAGTCCTGATTAAAACCTTCAGATTTAATGTATAAATTATCATCAGACTCATTTCACCACTCACCATTCACCATTCATCACTCACTTTTCCTGCCACTTGTATTTATAAACACACTTATGTTAAAATATAAGGAAATTTCACGTTTCAAGAAGGATAAATAAATGTCACTTATTGATAAGGTGCTTAAAGAAAGATATAAACTGACAGAACTGATAGCAGAAGGTGGTATGGCATCAGTTTTCAAAGGAACAGATCTTCTGCTTCAGAGAACTGTTGCTGTTAAAATACTCAGACAAAATCTGGCTCTTGATGAAGACGGAATAGAGAGATTTTATAGAGAAGCAAGATCTGCAGCAAAACTTTCCCATCCTAACATAGTAAATATATATGATATCGGACAGGAAGACGATATATATTTTATAGTTATGGAATATCTTCCGGGAGGAACTCTTGATAAACTCATTTCAGGAGGCAAACCACCTGTCATAGATGAAGTTATAAGAATAGGTATAGAAATATGTGAAGCCCTGGATTATGCCCATAAAAAAGGGGTTATTCACAGAGATATTAAAGCTCAAAATATTATGCAGGCAGAAGATAAAACAATCAGGGTAGTGGACTTCGGCATAGCAAGGGTTCTGGATACGGGAACCATGACAAAACCGGGAACTGTAATGGGATCTGTTTATTATTTTTCACCGGAACAGGCAGAAGGTAAAGAAACCAGTATTTCATCAGATATATATTCAACAGGAGTATTATTATACTATCTTTCAACTGCCCATTATCCTTTTGATGGTGAAACTGCAGTATCAATAGCTCTTAAGCATATAAAAGATCAGCCGGTTCCTCCTGTAACATTTAATACTGGCATAGAAGAAAAACTTCAGGACATAATACTCAGAGCTATGAATAAATCTCCTGAAGACCGTTATAAAACAGCCTGTGATATGGCAGAAGAATTAAAATTCTTTAAAAAACCAAACAGGACAGATAAAATAGATAAAGATACGATAGAAAGACTCAAAAGTTATGATCTGGATACGGAAAAAACCGTTATAAGGAAAGCCCCTCCTGCAATAACAAAACAGGAAAAAAAGATAAAGACTGTAATTAAGAAAAAACAGAAAAATCTTACTCCCTTAATAATAGGAATTGTAGTTATTCTTACAGCCATAATTCTGGCAGGAATACCTTATATAAAAAAACATCTGAATTATTCATCTGTAAAAGTACCTTTAATTACAGGGAAAACAGAAGAAGAAGCAAAAGCAGAACTTTCTGCCGTAAATCTGAAACTGGAAATTATTTCAACTAAAAATAATGACGAAATTCCTGAAGGAAAGATAATTTCTCAGGAACCAGAAGAAGGCACATCTGTAAAAGCCGAAAGTCAGGTCAGGGTAATAGTAAGTCTGGGAAAAGGAAAGATAGAAGTACCTGACATAACAGGTAAAAGCCTGGATGATGCAAAAGCAGAACTGGCAGAACTGGGACTTGAACTTTATGTAGATGAAGAAGAGGTAACAGATAAATATCTCCCCGGAACTGTTATGTTACAGCAGCCTTTGTCAGGGACTAAAGTAGACGATAAAAGTAAAATAAAAGTAAAAATCAGTAAAAAACTCGAAGAAGTAGTAATACCTGATTTATCAGGCCTTACTGAAGAAGAAGCAACGAGAGTTCTTATGGCAAAAGAACTTAAACTTAAAGTGAGCGGCACCAGGCACAGTGATATAGAAAAAGGGCTCATAATATCACAGGATCCTCCGGCAGGAGAAAAAAAATCAAAAAATTCCCAGGTAAGTGTTTTTACAAGTTCCGGTCAGGATATGATTACAGTTCCTGATATAACAGGTCTGACTCTCGGACAGGCCAGAGAAAAACTTAAAGAAACAAATCTGAATATTAAACTTGAAGAAGGTCAGATTGCAGAAGATGATAGTAATTTAATAGAAACTCAATCCCCTCCTTCAGGAGACAAAATACTATCAGGTGGAACTATTGAAGTAACCATAAAACAGACACCTGTAATGACTACAGTGCCAAATCTGCTTGGAAAACTCCTCTTCGATGCAAAAAACGATTTAACAGGCAGGGATCTGACGGTTGGTACAGTTACTGAAAACCCATCTGATGATGTGCCGGGAACGGTTCTTCAGCAGGATCCTGATTCAGGTACACAGGTAAAGGCAAAAACCTCTGTAAACCTGGTAGTAGCAAAAATAAAAGATAGTAATGTAATTGTACCTGATCTGAAAGGCATGACAGTTTCAGATGCCATAGGAGAACTGGAAAAAGTGAAACTAAAAACAGGCGATGTAATTCCAAAAGTAAGTTCAGAGAAAAAAGGCTCTGTTATATCACACGATCCTCCTGCTGGAACAGGAGTTCTGGAAGGAAGTACTGTAAATCTGGAGATAAGCCAGTAGGGGCGAACCTCGTGTTCGCCCGGTGAGTGAAACCACGCATGACGAGTCACAATTACAGATAAGAGGTAATTCATGAAAGGAAAAGTTTATCTAATAGGTGCAGGCCCTGGAGATCCCGGATTAATAACGGTAAAGGGAAAAAAAATACTGGAAGAGGCAGATTGTATAGTCTATGACAGGCTTGCAAACAAAGAACTTTTATCGTGGGTTCGTGCCGATGCGGAACTTATCTATGCAGGTAAACAGCCGGGAGTGGAAAGCCAGGGTAACATAAATAAAATACTTGTAGAAAAAGCATCTGAAGGAAAAAGAGTGGCAAGGCTGAAAGGTGGAGACCCTTTTGTTTTCGGCCGTGGAGGGGAAGAATGTGAAATACTTGCAGAAAATAATATTCCCTTTGAAGTAATCCCCGGCATAACCTCTGCCATAGCAGTTCCCGCCTGTGCAGGTATAGCTGTAACACACAGAGAGCATAATACCTCTTTTTCAATCATTACAGGCCACGAAGATCCAACTAAAGAAATTTCCTCTATAGACTGGTCCTATCTTGGTTCAGGGAAAGATCCTCTTATATTCCTTATGGCTATGGAAAGACTTGAAAATATAGCAGGTAAATTAATCGAACATGGCCGTTCAGGAGACACACCTGTAGCAGTAATATATCAGGGCACAACTCCTTCTCAGAAGACACTTGTATCTACCCTGAGGCATGTAGCAGAAGAAGCGAAAAAACAAAATTTTCGTCCTCCATGTATAATAATTGCAGGGTCTGTCGTAAAACTCAGGGAAAAAATAAAATGGTTCGAAAACCGCCCTCTCTTCGGCAAAAGAATAGTTGTAACAAGAGCAAGAGCACAGGCAAGTGAAATGACGGAGAAACTCGGGGAACTTGGTGCATATGTAATAGAACTGCCTGTAATAAAAATAAATCATCCTGACAGTTATGAAGAACTTGATAGAGTAATTCAACATATAGAAGTATATGACTGGATTATTTTTACAAGCCAGAACGGCGTAAAACATTTTATGGAGAGACTCTGCAGACAGGGAAAGGATGCAAGAACACTCTATAAAGCAAAAATCTGTTCCATAGGGCCGGCAACTGCAAAAGAACTTCGCCATTACGGCCTTATATCAGATTATATGCCGCCAAAATTCGTGGCAGAAGAACTTTTAGCGAATTTTCCAAAAGTGAAAGAAGGAAGTAAAATTCTTCTTCCCAGGGCAAAAGAAGCAAGAGAGCTTATAGTGGAAGAATTCAGCAAAAGAGGAATTTCTGTTGACCTGGTAACTGCCTATGAAACAGACTATGAAAAAATAATAGAAGAGGAAAGAGCAGAAGTAAAAAAAGAGCTTGAAAAAGAGATTGATCTTGTAACCTTTACAAGTTCTTCCACTGTGAAAAATTTTGTTAAAATTATTGAAAAACTGGGAATTGAAAAAAATCATTTCAAGAAAGCGGCAGCTATAGGGCCGGTGACTGCAAAAACAGCGGAAGAATACGGATTTAATGTCACAATAAAAGCTTCGGAATATACAATAGATGGTCTTGTTGAAGAAATTGTTAATTTTATCGGTCAAAAGTGATAAGTGAAACATTTATTTCACAGGATATTCTTTTTCTTCAGGCAACAGGTTTAAGTCAAACCTTTTTTCTTTTACTTCCATACCCCATTTATGAACTTCTTCCGATAGATCGGTTATATTAACAATCCATCTGCTGACATACTGATTGACCATATTTCATCTCAACCCCAGTTGAATTGCCCTTTTTGAGATAGGATTTCCGTAAATATCCCTGTCAGGATCCCACTGGCATCTGACTTCAGAAACTGACAGCAGATGTTTCCAGTTATCATAAGATGAATAAAGTTCAGAATTAAAAACAGATAAAACAGCTTTTGAGAGTATTTCGTCAAAACCTTCCCTGAGTATGTCAATTGCCAGAACTCTTCCCTGTCCTTCTTTCATCCCCCAGCCGGAACGGTACATCATCCATAGAAAGGAAGGTTTAATCCAGGTCATTCTTTCCAGTTTGAAAGACGGGCCAAAAGTTCCCCTCTCTAAAGCTTCATCGGCTATTCTGTCATTATAAGCCTGATAAACTCTTATGGTTTTCCCATCGAATTTTGCTAAGATTTTTCTTTCTTCCGTGAAGTTCTCCATCATAAATTTTTAAGCGCCTCAAGTATTTCAGCACGGGTCTTATATTTATCACAGAGTTTTTGAAATTCTTCCCTGTTAAGCAGTTTTTCAACAAATATTTCTTCAAATACCGGATAAATCAAGTTTTTAGAACAACTATCGACGTACACTATATCCACATCATTTTTATCCAGTTTTTTTCCTGTTTTATCAAATACCGTAACAGCAGGTCTATTTGCAAATCTTACTGAAAGGGTAGTTGTTTCATAGCCAAGGAATAACCAGACTTTTGTTTTGCCTACCTCAGGTTCGTAAAAGAGTGGAACCATCATCCTGTTGTCCCTGGAAAGATCGGGATCTTTATCCATATTATCTATAAATTTCCTGATAAACTCAATGTTATTTTTATCTAAAGGATTAGAGGAATTACTATCTATTTTACACCCGATCTCCTGAGCAGATAAAAGGGCTGAACCGGTAAAAAGCTTTTCCATATCGGTCAATTCATCATCAAGGTTTTTTTCGACAGGGCCGGAAAAAGTATAACGGTGCATCTTTTTTAAACCTTCCTGTCCAAAGGTATCAAGTAAAGCTCTGTGGATAAATTTATAAGAATCAGCCCTTCTGAGATAATAAGTAACCAGTGGTTCCAGAGACAGTTCCGGCTCTATATATATAACCGGTAATGTCGTGCCTGTCGTGCCTGCCTCGCCTGTACATCCTGTTACTCCCGTCTCACCCTGTTCATAATGGGTTTCCTTCATAGTAGCCCAGAGAGATTTGCATAAATTAATAAGTCTCTTTTTATAGTTTTCTCCAAATTCCACTTTTTTCGTTTCCGGGAATTTATCAGGCAGAATCAATGGTTCCAGTGAATATATTTGATAATCATACCAGCCTGAATTTTCCTCAGGTTTTATATTCAGCTTACCTGTCTTTATTTCTTCAATTAATTTATCAGATAAATTAAAAGCATCAGTCAGAGGGTAATCAAGAGTTTTCATATAATCGGTTTCAACGGATCTGGACGGAGGGAAAAATATAAAGACATCCTCCGGCCCCTGAGCCATTTTACTGAATAATGGTCTGAAATCACTTATACCTGCCGGAAAAGGATTGGTTAATTTTTCATTCAATTTCAGATATTTAACATAAGTCTCCTGCCCGCCTGATTTAATTACTGCCTGTGCCAGAGGTAAAGGATTGGTGAGAGGAAAAACTGGTGGAGGACGTTTAGTTATACGAGATTTAAGAAATCGATCCTGTTGAAAAATCTGTGTGAGTTCATTATTCCACGTATAAAAACCCAGTGGTTTTGAGGATAACTGATCTTTAAGAAAATCTTCTTTCATTTTTTCTGCCATATGAATAATCTTTCTATCATCATTTACCTTTTCTCCGCCCAATTCCATTGCAGTAAGAATAAATGCCCGGGATAGATCTTTATCTTCACCGTCCTGTAATTCCTTAAGAGCTTTATAAATACCGGATAAAAATATTTTTTTACTCTGAAGTTTATCAGTTCCTTCCTGAACAGCAATATTCACAGCAGCATAAAGGCCGTCATCAAACTGTTTGGCTCTGGCAGAAATAATTGATGCAGATAGAAACTTATTATATCTGACAAGTTCTTTCAAATCAGGATAAAGAGGGATTGTATCTCCTTTTCTGAGTATAATTTCTTCAGGTGTCCATAAACTGAGCAGCTGATCGGTAAGATCGATTTTAACAGTATAATCCTGAACATGTTTCTCCATTATTACTTTACCCTGACTAATAGTATAACCAGGTGTGGGTTTTTGAGATATAGCTGTCGGAGAAGGTGTTCTATTATCTACTTTCTCCTGAGATAAAATTGTCGGAGAAGGTGTTATCATAGTTGTAGCAGTAGGTGTTATATTGTCTTCTTTCTCTGATTTACAGGAAAAAATCAGCAATATAGAAAATAATAAAAATAATAAAAAAGTACTTTTCTTGAAAAATCTTTTACTGCAGGTAAGTTGCAAATTTTTTTTCATTTTACTCCCTCCATCTACATAATATTAATAGATTCTATGGGAATTCAAAAAAATCCTTTCGCCGTAATGGCGTTAAGTTCTTGAGAATTTCAGAATGAGCCTGATGGAAAACAAAACCTATAATCCATAACCTGCCAGTTTATATTTATGTTTGCAGAGCACTGCCCTGATGGTAAAATAATCTATTTCCTCCGGCAGAATATTTTTAATTGGTGCCAGTTTTTCTGTTCCCACTCTGTTAACTGCATCCAGAATAAGAGCTTCATAGGTTTTAGGAATAAAAGGATTTAAATCTACTTCCATGCCGGCACAGGCACATTTTATGAGATGATCTTTAACAGTCATTATTTTTATCTCTCTTTCCCTGGCAATCTCTTCAAGAGACTTTCCCTCTTTATACATGTTAAGAGTTATAATATGACTCGGATCTACATTTTTTTTTGTTTTTCCGGATCTCATGTCCTTTTTCTTAATCTCTAAAATATTTTCTTCTTTCACATATTTTTTTATTACTTCCACAAATTCATGACCATATTTTTTTGCCTTTCCTTCTCCAACACCTTTTATATCCAGGAGTTCTCTTTCACTTAAAGGACAGTATATGCTCATTTCTCTGAGTGTACTGTCATGGAATATAACATAGGGAGGATAGCCTTCACGTCTGGCAATATCTTTTCTCACGGTTTTCAACAAATCAAAAAGAATATTATTCAAAGATTCTCTTTCTTCCGAACCTTCATATATATATTCTTTTTCAGGTTCTTTGATTTTTCTTAAGGTTCCGAAAATCTTCTCTTTATTTTTCAGCAGAAGCCATGACCTTTCATTTAATTTTAAAACAGGATATTCTCCTTCTGTAATAGAAAGATATTTATCTGCAATAAGAGTGTTTATAAAGTCTTTTATGTCTTTCAAGTCAAAATCCTTCATAATACCATGAGTTGATAATTTATCAAAATCTCCCTTTAAAACTCTTATATTTCTGGAACCTTTCAGCACCTGAGCAACAAGAGCCATGCCAAATCTTTCTTCCATACGATATACACATGAGAGGATTTTCTGTGCTTCTACCGTAATATCTGTTAATTCACTTTTATCATTACAGTTACTGCAATGTTCACAGCTATCATGAGGAAATTCTTCTCCGAAATATTCAAGAATATATTTTCTCAAACATTCTCCGGTATGGCAGTAATCAATAATGGATTGAAGTTTTTTATGTTCAAAATCTTTTCTTTCGGGAGATAAGTCATTATGTTCTATTAAATATCTCTGTATGACTATGTCACGGGGAGAAAAGAGGAGAATACAATCACTGTTTTCTCCGTCTCTTCCGGCTCTTCCCGCTTCCTGATAATAGGCTTCCATATTTTTCGGCATATTATAGTGTATGACACTTCTCACATTGGATTTATCAATACCCATGCCAAAAGCATTTGTGGCTACAATAATATTTATATCATCATAGGTAAAAGCTTCCTGAGTTTTTGTTCTCTCTTCATCACTGAGACCTGCATGGTACCTGCCTGCCATATATCCTCTGGCCTTTAAGATGTCACAGAGAGCATCCACTTCTTTTCTGGTAGAACAGTATATAATACAGGAAGAATTTTTATTTTTTTCCAGATAATTCAGAATAAAATTCTGTTTATTCTCTCCTCTCAATACAGAGAAACAAAGATTTTCACGATTAAATCCGGTAATATAAAGAGTCCCATCCCTGAGTCCCAGAAGTTTTATAATATCTTTTCTTACTTCCTCTGTAGCAGTGGCAGTAAAAGCACTGACTACAGGCCTGACAGGAAGTTCTCCTATAAGGGAGCCAATAGATAGATAGGAAGGTCTGAAATCATGGCCCCAGTGAGATGTACAATGAGCTTCATCCACTACCAGTAATGAAACAGAAAGAGATTTCAGGAGATCACTGAAATAATTGTTATCCAGCCTTTCAGGAGCAATATAGAGGAGTTTATATGCTCCTTTTTTTGCCAGGTAAATTCTATCTTTAACCTCTGAAAAAGGGAGAGAACTGTTTATAAAAGATGCAGGTAACCCTATGTTAGAAAGAGCATCTACCTGATTTTTCATAAGAGAAATCAGAGGAGATATTACAAGTGTTAATCCGTCGAATAACATGGCAGGTATTTGAAAACATATGGATTTTCCTGCCCCTGTAGGCATTATGCCAAAGGTATCATTACCAGAGAGGATATTCTTTATAATTTTATCCTGCCCCTGTCTGAAATTACTGTATCCGTAATATTTTTTTAATATTTTTTCTGCTTTTTTCAGCATTTTACTTACCACTCTGATATAAGTATATCAATTAATTTTGGTTTACCGGCATTTTCAAGGTCGCACAATCTCTGT
>Ga0351860_1013_pt2 | contig 49993 bp, 45 predicted proteins | sample BONcelHFGM3001F8_FD_206791 | JGI IMG/M metagenome (GOLD analysis project Ga0351860, IMG submission 206791) | Enriched cells from coal bed in the Powder River Basin, Montana, United States - BONCAT cells FGM rep2 HSBNCT.FGM.300.1.F8 ...
GAGCTCGGCCACGTTGATCAGGTAACCGGCGGACCCGGGATTTGGCGGCAGGATCCACTGGGTGGGGATGACGATATCGGTTTCCCAGGGCAGATAGAAATGATCCAGGGCACGTTGGAAACGCGCCAGTTCCCAAAATCCCAGGTCATAGTCCCGGGCGATCTTGTAGAGATTCTCATAGCGCACGATGTGGTGCGTCTGGGGCTGGCCCACCACGGTGACCGCGGCCGGGTCCCCGCCCGGGCTCGCCGGGAAGCGGTAGGTGAACGGCCCGGCCGCGACCGCGGGGTTTCCGGCCATCATCACCCATCCCAGCAGCCCAAAGGCAAAAAATCTCCACATTTTTAACATTATAGACATTTTAGCTAAAACCGTGGGGTAAACCAAGCAAAAATGGCCGTCCGGCGGGGTCAGGCCGGCGGCCCTGGAAGTTATTTTATACACAATTGAGACCTCTGCGAAAGTCTGTGCGGGGATTTTCGCACAGCCTGGAAAGGCTGTGCCACCAGTCAGAAAAACTTGTGGGTAATGATAAGCATCAAGGGCGAGGGAGAAAAGCTCTGAGAACTTTTTTAAGGTAATCCTGCAATGCACAGGGAAAAACCAGGTTTTCCCGATGGTTATGAGCCCCAGAAAGGGCTTGCGCCTTTGCACGTTTAGAGCCATAGTATAAAGATGATTCTGGATGGTCACACCCATGTCTTTCCCGAGGAAGTCTGCCGCCATCGCGAGGATTATTTCAATGATGAACCGGCCTTCCGTATGCTGTACGAATCTCCCAAATCCAGGCTGGTGACGCCGCCGGAGATGGTGGGGGCCATGGAGGAGGCCGGGGTCGACGCCGCGGTGGTCATGGGCTTCCCCTGGCGCCGGGAGGCCCTCTGGCGCCGCCAGCACGAAGTGATCCTCGAGGCCATGCGGCGCTATCCCCGGACCCTCATCGGCTTTTGTGCGGTCCACATCCTGGAACCCGGCGCCGCCCGGGAGGTGGAGCGCTGCCTGGCCGCAGGGTTTAAGGGCGTCGGCGAGCTGGCCTGGTATGAAGCCGACCTGGGAGACGACCTCCTGGCCTGGCTCGCCCCCATCGCCGAACTCTGCGCCCATTACCGCGTGCCCCTACTGGTGCACACCAACGACCCGGTGGGGGCGGTGTATCCGGGCAAGGCCGCCCTGTCGCTCCCGGCCCTCTATAACGCCATCAAGGCCTTCCCCAATGTCGACTGGATATTGGCCCACTGGGGCGGGGGCCTGCCTTTTTACGGCCTGATGAAAAAGGAAGGCCCCCAGGTCCTCAGCCGGGTCTACTTCGACACCGCCGCCTCCCCCTACCTCTACCGGCCCCAAATCTACCGCCTGGCCGCCGAGATGGTGGGCCCGGACAAAATCATCTTCGGCAGCGACTACCCCCTGCTCCCCGTCAGCCGCTACCTGAAAGAAATGGAGGACGCCGGCCTGCCGGAAGACTGGCGGCAGATGATGTTGGGGGGGAATTTGGCGAGGTTGCTGGGGTGGTGATTAGCTGTCAGCGGTCAGCTTTCAGCAGTCAGCTAAAAGCCCTGTTCTACTCGTTCCCAAGTTGTACTTGGGAACGAAAAGAGTTGGCAAGCATAGTTTGGCGGGTAAATGCGTTCCCAAGTGCAACTTGGGAACGAGGGATACATCTTATGAAATGTAGTGTCTGTGGTTCGAAATTAAGCCCTTTGATTACCGATTTGCCTTTCAAAGTGAGCGAAACGAGCATTGTGATTTTGAAAGGCTTACCGGTGCTGCAATGCGATAATTGTCAGGAATACCTGCTGGACAATTTGGTGATGAACCGCGTGGATGAGATTCTGCAAAGAGCCGACGCCGCGGCGGAATTGGAGATTATTCGCTACGCGGCATAAGGCAAAAGGGGAAAGATACTCGTTCCCAAGTTGTAATTGGGAACGAAAACGCTTGCCAGGCTTAGCTTGGCGGTTAAATGCCTTCCCAGGCCAAGCTTGAGAACCAGAGATGAAAAGGAGCGTACTCAATGGCCATTGGGTTCATTTACGTTGTTACTACGGTTAACAAGGATTATATTCAGAAGAAATTCCGTAATGTGCCTACTGAGTGGGGAGAACGTCTGTACTTCGGACCATGTAAGAGGCAGATGCGCCCCAAGATGAAGTGTGGAGATTATATATTCGGAATTTCTCCATCGAAGCCACAGCCTAGAAGGATTATTTTTGCCGCGCACGTCGAAGAACGCATAACCTTTGAAGAAGCTTACATTCGCTTTCCTGACCTCCAAGGCCCGAAAGGACCTATTCACGTTTGCCCGATCCAAGGAACCGGTTCCTTCCCCACATCGAACTACGAGCACATTCCTGACTCGGAGCACGAAGAGGATTGGAAAAAGGATTTGGCAACCCGCGAATTAGATGCGTTTTTTGTATGTAGCGAGCGAGTTGGTTGGCAAGGACGCTGGCTTGGACAGCGTGGGCCTAAGATGGATGAAGAGATACTTTCATTCCTCAAGTCATGTTCAGTCCACGGGCGCGCGGGTATGCTTAGCAAACAGAACTTAGACGCTACAATAGGCTCCCCGATCTGTCATCGCGGCCCAATGGGCTTCCTTTGGAGGGTGCATTTGGAAACGAATCAACCTGAAGCTCTACTCAAACTATGCGAAGACCGCATTACGGCAAAGCAGAGTGATCTTGACCGCCTCCCAGTGCCAAAGCCCAGCACCGGACGGAGTGGTGGACCTGGGTGCGGCAAATCCTCTCGAATATGCGGTTGTTGAGGTAAGGAGGCCTTGCGCGTAATGAGCGTTCGTCAAATACTTCTCCTTAGAGTAGGTATGGACTTGGGATTCGGCGCACTCGGGCCGCTGTTCGCAGATGGCTGCTTCGAGTACATCCCCATCCCGGAAAACCCTGAAAAAACATCCTCTCGCTCAATTCTGTTCTCGCAAATTCCGGGAAGGTTTGGCGGAACTGCCGAACAATTCTTGCCAAAGCGCTACCGGGAAAGCCCAGCTCATTATGACCCAGAATTCGAGACGTTCACATACGGCGATCCTACGAAGTATAAAAGGGGGCAATTGCTCCGATTGACGCGAGACGATATCCTGCTCTTTTATGCTGGCTTGCGGCCTCCTGCGCAGCAACAAGGGTCGCGGCTCTACCTGATTGGCTACTTCACTATCAAGAATGTCTATGACGTCACCACGCTTCATCCTTGGCCACCGCCTGGTTTAAAACACCTTTGGGCAAACGCTCATTTTAGGCGCAAAAACGGCGACCAGGGTTTGGTCGTGGCGGAAGGTTCGCCCCATACAAGCCGTCTTCTAACAAAGGCAGTACCAATATCTGACGAACGCCAAGAAGTGTTGCCCGCGATGCAAAGAAGGCTTGGTATCATGGGCTCTGTGAAGCGCGCTGGTGCTGGAAGGTGGGTGCCGCCCGCATACGTCTCCAGCGTTGCGGAATGGTTGCGCACATTGTAAGCAGGGTGCGCACCGCGCACCTTCCCGTGCCATTTAGAATTCATGGTGCGCAGGGCGCACCCTACACAAACTTAATGCTCTCGGTTTATTAACCGATTCAGCTTATAATCAATCGGATCGGCCAACCGGGGAAGTGGAGTCAAGGCTCACTCCCCTTATTTTCTCGTTCCCAAGCTATGCTTGGGAATGCCTTTACCCGCCAAGCTCAGCTTGGCAAGCATTGCGTTCCCAAGTGCAAACTTGGGAACGAGTGGAAATAGCCGTAGGGCGCGTCTCACGCGCCACTTTATGGTGCGTAAGACGCACCCTACGTTAATATTAGAAAAAGCTGAAAGCTGACCGCTGATAGCCGACAGCTATAAACCAAAAAGCGGGCTGTTCGTACAAAGGAACTTACTAACTTGGAACACACCTCGGATATTCTGGTAATCGGCTCAGGGCTGGCGGGATTGGGTTATGCCTTGAAGGTGGCGGAGTTTGCCCGGGTCAACCTGATAACCAAAAAGGGCCTGACGGAGACCTCCACCAGCAAGGCCCAGGGCGGTATCGCCGCGGTCCTGGGGCCGGATGACCGGTTTGAATACCACATTCAGGACACCCTCACCACCGGGGAGGGCCTGTCCCACCCGGACATCGTCGAGTTGGTGGTCCGCCAGGGTCCGGCCCGCATCCGGGAGTTGATCGACCTGGGGGCCCATTTCGACCTCAACCAAGACAACGGCTACGATCTGGGCCGGGAAGGCGGGCACTCCCACCGCCGCGTGATTCACGCCCAGGACATGACCGGGGCCGAAGTGGAGCGCATCCTGGCGGAGCGGGTCCTGGCCCACCCCAATATCCAGGTGTTTGAAAACCACATGGGGGTGGACCTGGTCACCCGCCAGCGCCTGGTGCGCCGGGGCGCGGTGGTGGCCAACGCCGACGAGTCCTGCCTGGGGGCCTACGTCCTCAACACTCGGACCGGAGAGGTGGACACCTTTGAGGCGGCCATCACCCTCCTGGCCACCGGGGGCGTTGGCAAGGTCTATCTCTACACCAGCAACCCGGACATCGCCACCGGGGACGGCATCTCCATGGCCTACCGGGCCGGGGCCTGGATCGGCAACATGGAGTTCGTCCAGTTCCACCCCACCTGCCTCTATCACATGGCGGCCAAAAATTTCCTCATCTCCGAGGCGCTCCGGGGCGAGGGCGCCGTCCTCATCGACCGCGCCGGCCGCGCCTTCATGGAGAAGTACCACCCCTTGAAAGACCTGGCCCCCAGGGACACGGTGGCCCGGGCCATCGACCTGGAGATGAAAAAGACCGGCGCCGACTGCGTCTACCTGAACATCAGCCACAAGCCGGCGGACTTCGTCAAGGGCCGCTTCCCCAACATCTATCAGGAGTGCCTGAAGTACGGGGTCGATATCACGGTCGAGCCCATCCCGGTGGTGCCCGCGGCGCACTATATGTGCGGCGGGGTGGTGACCGATGTTTGGGGCCGCACCAACATCTCGAACCTCTACGCGGTGGGGGAGGTGTCCATGACCGGCCTCCACGGCGCCAACCGCCTGGCCAGCAATTCCCTGTTGGAGGCCCTGGTTTTTTCGCACCAGGCGGCGCATGCGGCTAAAGAGACGCTGCCCGATCTCCTGGCCAAGCCCAATGCGCCCATGCCGGAATGGAACCCCTTCGGCGCCACCGACAGCGAAGAGGCCGTGGTGGTGTCCCACAACTGGGACGAAATCCGCCGCTTTATGTGGAACTACGTGGGCATCGTCCGCACCGACCGGCGGCTGCTCCGGGCCCAACACCGCATCGACTTGATCCAGCAGGAAATCCAGGAGTATTACTGGAACTTCATCATTACCAGCGATCTTCTGGAATTGCGCAATATCGCCACCGTAGCCGACCTCATCATCCGCATGGCCTTAAGGCGCAAGGAAAGCCGGGGGCTGCACTTTAACCTGGACTACCCCCGGGCGGACGATGAAAACTTTCACCAGGATACCGTGATTTCTTCGGAGGGCTGGCACTGATGGCGGGAGAAAAAATCCTGCTGGCGGATGATGACCAACCGTTGCGGGAAACGCTCCAGGAGTTTCTGGCCGAACAGGGGTACGCAGTGACCGCGGCGGCGGACGGTCATGAGGCCATGGCCGCCATGAAGGAACAGGAGTTCGCCCTGGCCATCCTGGACTTGATGTTGCCCGGCTACTCCGGTCTCGAGCTCCTCTTCCTCTTCAAGGCCCACACCCCGGATACGGAAGTTATCCTGTTCACCGGCCATGCCGGCCTGGACAGCGCGGTTCAGGCCCTGCGCCTGGGGGCCTACGACTACCTGGTGAAAGCGGACCTGCGCTTGGCCGACCTCAAGACCCTGGTGACCCGGGCCTTGGAACGCCGGCGCCTGGCCCTGGAAAACCGGGAACTGGTGGAAAACATCTCGAAAGCCCAGGAAGAGCTGATCAGGCGCAGGGCCCGGGAGCTGAACCAGGTGAGGCAAATTGCCGAAACCCTGGCCGGACCCCTTTCCTGGGACCAACTCGTCCGGGGGCTGGTCAATCTCATCTGGGAGAGCCTCGCCCTGGAAGTTTTGGGCCTGCAACTTAGCGGCCCGGATGCCAAGCTTCCCCTATCGGCCTTTCGCCGCCGGGCGGACGTTTCGGAGGCCACGGATCAAACCTTTCAGGATTTGCTGGAGGGCCAATTGCCGCCAGACTCCCGGCCCCCTCCCGCCGGGACGCCGCTCCCCGCCATGCTGTGGGAGCGCATCCAGGTGGGTAACGTCACCCTGGCGGCGGGGGCCGGGCGCCACCAGCCTCTTACCCCGGAGGAAGCCGAACTCTTCCGGATTTTCATTCTCCAGGGGGAGGCCGGCATTAAAAATCTGGTGCTTTTCGACCAGGTGAAGAGCATGGCCATCCGGGATGCGTTGACCGGCCTGTATAATTACGGTTATTTTAAGGAAGCGCTCCACTACGAGGTGGAAAAGAGCCGCCGCTATAAGGTTCCGCTATCGCTGCTATTCCTGGACATCGATGATTTCAAGCTGGTCAACGACACCCTGGGCCACCTGAAGGGTGATAAGACCATGCGGCAGGTGGCGGCTATCCTGAAGCAGGGGATCCGGCAGGCCGACTTGCTCTGCCGTTACGGCGGCGACGAATTTGTCATGCTCCTGAGCCAAACGCCCCCGGATCAAGCCGTGGTGTTGGCCGAGAGATTACGCCAACGCATTGCCCAGTCTTCTATAAACCGGCTGGAACAACGGTGTAAGGTTACGGTCAGTATCGGAGTGGCGGGGCTGGAGCCGGAGATGACTACGGAGGACCTGATAAAAGCCGCGGACGAAGCCCATTACCGGGCCAAGCAGGCCGGCAAAAACCGGGTCGCGGGCCCGGAACCTTTACCTCAATCAGAGAAGAACTCTAACCACACCCGGGAACTTCAACCTCGCCCCCGGTAATAGCCGCATGTTCCCCGGCCTCTTTCGGGCCAATCTCAGGCAATAGTGTCCAGGACCTCGTAACCCTGTTGTTTCAGGGTAGCGACGATCGGTTCCAGGCTGACTTTTTCCAGGCGGAAATAGTAGGGCCGCTTATCGCCCTGGATGGGCCCCAGGGCCACGTTGATGACCTTGCCCCCTGCCGCTTTGATGAGACGGGCGGCCGCGTCCAGGGCCTCGGACCGGTTCGGAAGGAGCAGGTCCAGGCGAGAGGAGCTCTTGAGCAGACCCAGCATGGTGATGAAGGCCGAGATCAGGTCCAGCATGGTAATGACCCCCACCAGCTTATCGCCTTCCATCACCGGCATGCCGCCGATTTTATGTTCATGGATCAGGCGGGCCGCCTCCTCCACCTCGGTGTCGGGGGTGACGCTGATGGGAGCCTGGACCATCACATCTCCCACCTTGATCTCCTCCAGCATGGAGGCCAGGAGGACCTCCCGCAGGTCCCGGGAGGTAATCCACCCCACCATGCGGTCGTGCGCCATCACCGGCACATGCCGGATCTGGTGCTTTTGCATCAAGGTTAGGGCTTGGCCGACACGTTTGTCGGGAGAGATGGTGACAATCTTCTGGCTCATGATCTGGCCGACCAGCATGGGAAGCCTCCTTGCGCCTTAGTCGACCCACCATAAAACAAAGCGGCGGGAATTTCAACGAAATTCCCGCCGCCGGCGGCAAGGCGGACCCGGTTCCCTGGCCCGGCCTAATTGGTGGCCAGTTGGGACATCAAGGTAGAGATGACGTGCTCGGCTTCGCCGATATAGGTGGACATATTGGCCCGGTGATTGGCCAGAATGCCGTCTTTGGCGCCGTTGGTCACCACCCAGGGATGCAGATGGGAGGCGGCGTGCAGGGCGTGGATGGCATCCTCCATCAGCTTGTGGGAGTTCTTCTTCTGGAGTTCCTGGTGAAATTCCTTGGTAACCGCCTCCAGCATCTCGGACATGGCCAGAGCGATTCCCTGGGAGTAATAGAAGTAGTCGTCCGTCAGGAACCAGGAGACGGGCTGGCCGTCGGCTTCCGTGTCCTTCAGGAGGTTGTGAAAACTGCTGCCCAGCAGGTCCTTATAGTTGCTCAACAAGGCGATGAGGTAATCCACCCGGGAATAGAACCGGGCCCGGCCCACCTTTAAGCCCTCAATATATTGTTCCAGGTTTTGCGCCGCCTCCCGGTACTTCCCCGAGGCCGACGGGAACCAGTATTTATCCGGACTGACCATGATGAAGTTCATGGCCTCGTTGACCCGGGGATTGTAGGCCTCGGTAGTGGCGAACCGGGTCATGTGCTCATTGAGCACCACCACGGTGCGCCGGGCCACTTCCAGGACCCCCAGCTGGAGGTTGTTGACGTTGTCCGTCAGGCCCATCTTGCCGAACACGATGGTATTGGGCCGCCATCCGAACCAGGGCTTATTTACCTGGTCATCAATGATCTTGATCAAGGCCTGGGTGAAGACCTCGCCCTTGACCGGTTCCCGGGGCGGCGTCACCACGGCCGGGGCCGGCGGGACATGACTCGGCCCGGTCTTGGAAGGAGTCGGGGCCAGTGTGGGCTCGTGGGTAACCTGAGGCGCGGCTGTGGCCGGGGGGCCGGCCTCATGGCCGCCCTTGGGGAGGACCGGCACCAGGGGTTTCAGCTCTGGTTCTTTGCGATCCGCCGGGGCCGCTTCGCCCTGAGGGGCCGCCGCCACCGAAGATTCCGCCGGCTTCAGCGGGATCGAGCCGCGGCTGCGGGCTCCCCAGGCAAACAGCACCCCAAGAAACAACACCACCACCAGGGCAACGACAAAGAAGCGGTGCTGCAAGATCAGGTGGACCAGCCCCCCAGGGGGCGGCCCCTTTGGGGCCGGCGCCGACGGCGCGGGGAGAGGTCCCGGTTGAGATGTGTCATTGGGCGTCATGGAGATTCAGGCTCCTAACGTAAACCTGCAGCTAATTATTGAGGGGGATGATCGGCAAAAATCTCCGCCCGGAAAATAAAGATCTGGGTGGTGGAATCCTTCCAGGCATTTGAGGGCAAGCCCGCCTTATTGCAGGTCTGCTCCAGAAAAGTCTGGCGGTCCCAATGGTACTGGGTTGCCACCTGGGGCAGGAGTAAGCCCCGGTTCAGGCCCTTGACGATATAGAGGCCGTGTTTGCCTACTTCAATCTCTTCCGTGTTCTTGATGAGCCGCATGGGGGTCAGCACCGAGATCTCGATCTCCAGGTCAGCCAGCTCGTCCGCCTGCAAAGGGCGAAAGCGCGGATCTTGAAAAGCTGCAGCCGGCGCCATTTCCATCACCGTTTGCAGGAGAGGTTTGACCGCGTCAAGATAGCCGATACAACCCCGCAGTTGCCCCCGGCGATGCAAGGAGACAAAGGCGCCCCGGAATTCCTCCAGCACGGGGGCTGTGGCCTTCACCGGGGTGGCGGCCTTCCCCTTCAGCTGAGCGGCAATACTGTCTCGGGCCACTTGCAGCAAGAGCTGTTTATCAGCAGGGCTCAGGTTCATAACAGATTGTCCCCCCCAACCGGGCGGCGCCCAAAGACCCGGTAAAACCGCGGCCCCCAGGGTCAGCCAGACAACAACGAGACGAAGCATATTCATGGCCAGGCCGCAAGTCCTTGATCCACCATAGGCTTACCATTCACTGCCTTACTATCTAACCAAGATTTCGGCTTCCTGTCAATGCCAAAGGCCCGGTTGCGATTGGGTTGCGCTTCCCTGGCGGTCGCGAATTGTTTTGAAGCGGTCGGGAAAAGAAAAACGACCTGCCAGCTTGCACGACAAGTTGACAAACCCTAAAATTGTACATACACTTTAAGCGTGCATGAATGGGACCGTGCTAAAGCAAAATCCAACCAAGAGGAGCACGGGATTGATTTTGCTGACGCAGTACAAGTTTTTGATAACCCGTATTTAAACAGAGAAGATACGGATGCTGTGGGTGACCAAGTCTTCGTGGCGCTCGGCATGGATAACCTGGGAAGGGTGTTGGTCGTGGTTTATACCTATCGGCAAGACAGGATAAGACTGATATCCGCCCGGAAAGCTACCCGAAGAGAAGGAAAAGAATATGCGCGAAGAATACGATTTCAGTGAGGCTGAACTCGTTGTTCCCCCCAAAGACCCTAAGAAGACGCGGATTACTATCCGTATAGACACCAAAACCTTAAATTGGTTTCGGCAGCAGGTTCATGAGGCCGGAGGCGGCAATTATCAAACCCTGATCAATGACGCCTTGAAAAACCACATTAAGGTATGCGAAGGGGAGATTAACAAACCATTTTCCTTGATGATAAAAAGCCGTTAATGTGCCAACGCCGCGAGTTCTTCTGAGCACCCAAAATCAACTTAACCCCCCGTCTCCATCGCCGGGGTTACCCTCAAGGTCTGGGAAATCCGGGCGCAAGAGCAAACCTCTGTTTCTATGAAAACCTATCCGATCTTCGCCATCATTGAAAATAAGCCCTGCCTGGTGGTGGGCGGCGGCGCCGTGGGGGCACGCAAGGTGGCCGACCTCATGGCCGCCGGGGCATTGGTGACCGTGGTCAGCCGCACCCTAACCCCTGAGTTGGCGGCCCTGGCCGGGCGGGGAGAGATCAGGTATCTCCCGGAAGACTTCACCGAAGGCATGGTGGAGGGCATGGCCCTGGTCATGGCCGCCACGGACGACCCGGAGGTCAATGCGGCCGTGAGCGCCGCGGCCCAGGCCCGGGCCATTTGGGTCAACGTGGCCGACGAGCCCCAGCATTGCACCTTCATTGTTCCGGCCCAGGTGCGCCGGGGCGAATTGACCCTGGCCATCAGCACCGGCGGCGCCAGCCCGGCCCTGGCCAGCCAGTTGCGCCAGGAATTGCAGCAGCGTTTCGGGCCGGAATACGGACCCTACCTGGACCTGCTCCAACGGGTGCGAACTCGCCTCTTAACGGAGCGGCGGGCCCATCCCGGCAATGGCCCCCTCTTCCACCGTTTGGTGCAGAGCCCCCTCAAAGAGGCGGTGGCCCAGGGGGACCGGGCCCGGGTGCTGAAGGTGCTCCATGAGGTGTTGGGATCGCTCTTAAGCACCCCGGTCCTGGGCGAACTGGTGTCCCAGGCCTTGAAGGGGACGGAGGGGTGAGCCGAGGCGGCTCAGGAAACGCATGACCAACTTTTTCCTCTATATGACCCTGTTTGCCTATTTCGGCGCCACCGGGCTCTGGCTGTTATACTTCCTGGCCCAGCGGCAGGGCTACTACCGCGCCGGCGCCTGGGTCATGGCCGGGGGCCTGGCCTGCCACACCCTGGCCCTCGTCCAGCGCGCCTGGGCCGCGGGCTCCCTGCCCGCCGCCACCTTCGGCGAGACCCTGTTGTTGTTCGCCTGGGCCTTGGTCGCGGCCTTTCTGGTCCTGATCTGGCGCTATCCCATCAAGATTCTCGGGACCCTGGTGGCCCCGCTGGCGGCCCTGATGGTGTCGGGGGCGCTGATCCTGCCGGCGCGGCCGGAGTCCGTCTCGCCCCTGCTCAAGGGGTTCTGGCTCACCGTGCACATCAGCCTGACCCTGTCGGGCTATGCCGCCCTGGCCCTGGCCGGCCTGGGGGGCATCCTCTACCTGATCCAGGAACGCCAAATCAAGAGCAAGCGCTTCGGCTTTTTCCACCACCGGCTGCCGTCGCTCTCCCAACTGGATAACCTCAATTACTGGTGCCTGACCACCGGCTTCCCCCTGCTCACCGGGGGGATCATTTCCGGCTCCCTCTACGCTCAGCACACCCTGGGCCGCTTCTGGAGTTGGGACCCCAAGGAGATTCTGACCCTCATCGCCTGGCTGATCTACGCCGTGCTGCTGCACGAGCGCCTGACGGTGGGCTGGCGGGGCCGGCGGGCGGCGCTCCTGGCCATCTGCGGTTTCCTGGTGCTGGTGTGCACCTTTGTGGGCGCCAACCTGTGGTTCACGGGCTACCACAGTTTCTCCAGTTTCATTCAGGCGCCATGAACCTCCTGCTCTGTGGCGTCAACCACAAGACCGCCCCGGTGGCCCTCCGGGAAAAGCTGGCCTGCCTCATCCCGGATGTGGCTCACGCCTATGACCATCTGAAAAGCTGGCCCGAGGTCTCCGAAAGCCTGCTGTACAACACCTGCAACCGGGTGGAGGTGATGTGCGTCTCCGAAGCGCCGGATGAGGCCGCGGCCCGGGTCCGGGAATTCTTTATCCGCCACCCCGAGATTGCCCCTGACGATCTGGACCAGTCCTTTTATGTCCACCGGGACCGGGAGGCGGTGCAGCACTTCTTCCGGGTGGCGGCCAGCCTGGATTCCATGGTGGTGGGGGAACCCCAGATCCTGGGCCAGGTGAAGCAGGCCTACCGGGAGGCAGCAATGCACCACGCCACCGGCCCCATCCTCAACCGCCTGGTTCACAAGGCTTTTTCCGTGGCCAAACGGGTGCGCGGCGAAACCGGCATCGGCGACCACGCCGTGAGCGTCAGCTATGCCGCCGTCGCCATGGCCAAGAAAATCTTCGGGGACCTGGCGGGCAAAAACGTCCTGTTATTGGGGGCCGGCGAGATGGCGGAACTGGCCCTGGAGCACCTCAAAGGCCAGGGCGCCGGCCGGATCACCGTGGCCAACCGCACCCTGGAGCGAGGGGTGGCGCTGGCCCGGTGCTTTAATGGCGAGGCGGTCTCCCTGGAAGAATTGCCCGAGCAGCTTCTGGTGGCCGACATCCTCATCAGCTCCACCGGCGCCGGCAACCTCCTCATCACCCGGGACCAGGTCAAGGGCGTCATGCGGCGGCGCAAACAGCGGCCCCTGTTCCTCATCGACATCGCGGTGCCCCGGGACCTGGACCCCGGCATCAACGACCTGGACAACGTTTATCTCTACAACATCGACGACCTGAATGAAGTGGTGCAGCAGGGCTGGGAGCGCCGCCGTCACGAAGCCACCAAGGCCGAGCGCCTGGTGGCCGCCGAGACCCTGAAATTCCTCCACTGGCTGGAAACCCTGGAGGTCTTCCCCACCATCATCGCCCTGAAGGACAAGGCCGAGGCCATCTGCCAGGCGGAATTGAAAAAGACCCTGAACCAGTTGGGCCCCCTCACGGAAGAACAGGTCCAGGCCCTGGAGGTCTTGACCGCCTCCGTCACCCAGAAACTCCTCCACGACCCCATCATCTTCCTGAAACGCAACCGCCGCCCCCGCAACCCCCACCAGGAACTGGACCTGGTGCGCCGCCTGTTCCACCTGGACCCTGATCGCAACGGCGGGGAGGTCGAAAAAGACTAAGGCTTCTGGTAGCGAGTCATTGTGCATATGTGTTCTATATCTACTTGAAATTTTGTATAGATATTATAAAAATATTGACACGGAAAGGTTAAGGGGGTATTGTTTAATCCCTTTTCATGCCTATCTTTATTCATATTATGACTATATATGCCTGACTACAGCTAAGGGGACGGATGTGGCATACGAAGACAGAAAGAGATTGATAGCCGAGTTGGAGCAAATACGTGGTTCAAAAGTTCTTTGCTATATCCTCTCGGACAGAGAATCTTTCCCGCCTAATTGCCCTGGGTTCTCTGCGCAGATGGCTAGCGAACCACACCTTTTGTTTGTGGATCACTTGCGGGCAATTGGTAGGATACCTCAACTGGACCTCTTCTTATACACAAGAGGTGGAGCAACAGATTCTGTTTGGCCGCTTGTAAGTCTATTCCGAGAATACGCAGATCGCTTTACTGTCCTTGTCCCTTTCAGGGCGCATAGCGCAGGCACTCTCATATGCCTGGGAGCAGATGAAGTAATTATGAGTGATGCGGCCGAAATGAGCCCAATTGACCCAACGACGGGTAATCAATTTAACCCTTCCGATCCCAATAACACAGCAAATCGCTTCGGGATCAGCGTTGAAGATGTTGCGGCCTATTTTGAACTCAGCAAGGATCGCGCAGGGATCACAGAACACTCGGGTAAGATCGACGTTTTAAAAGAATTAACCCGGAATGTGCATCCTTTGGCGCTTGGAAACGTGCAACGTGTATACATGCAGATACGTCGGCTTGCCGGTCAACTTCTTGGTTTACATGTGGCTGAGAATGACCCTAGAATAAATGATATTATAAAAGCATTGACAGAAAAATTTTATTCTCACGTTCATGCAATCAGTAGGCGTGAAGCAATAACGCTCATGGGCGATTGGGTGCGAAATCCAACCGATGAAGAAGCCATTATTATGTGGAATCTATTCGATGCCTATGCCGACACACTATGCTTACGGGAAAAATTTCAACTTCCAACTTTTATGGGCGACCAGCAAGTACGCGATCTTGCGGTAACAGGTGGTTTCATTGAAAACGCAGATAAGTCTTACGTCTTCAATACCAATATAAAGGTGATTCAGCGTCCAAATCTACCTCCAAACGTTCAAATCCAGATACCACCCGGAGCAGCTATGCCTTTGTCTCCAGGCTTTTCTCGTTCCTACGATTTTAGCATTCAGCAAATAGGCTGGATTGCAAATCAGGAGGAAGTCTAATATGTTAAACATACAGTCATCAGGGTTTTTTTCGATGCAATTATCATTCTCAACGGCAGATGTTGAAAATAGCATTTTCCATACTGCGGAATATTCGCCTCCCATAGTGAATCAACCGATAGGCAACGTTACGCTGCTTGCGGTTCATGGTGATTTTTTCGTTTTGCAGGATGATGCTCCGCAAGAGTCAATCCCATTCACAGAAAAATCAGAGCTATTTCGTATTGTCGGACTCGATCAACAACCATAGCCTGCAAGGTCATATCAGAAGAGCGAGGAATGGTTCAGGCTCTGATTGGCAAGGGGCTCTCTTCGAGGGCTGTACTCATTGATACGGGTGCTTTCCTTGCTCTGGCTAAAAGCAAGGACGATCATCACTTGGCTGCATCTGAATGCCTTAAGTTAATTGCCAAGCATCGACTACCTATATTTATTTCCATTCCCACAATTTACGAGTCCCATCGAAGAATTCTTTTCGACCTTGGGCAACCATCTGCGGAACGGTTCCTGGACAAAGTTTTCGATGGGTCCGTCAACCTTGCACGCACTGCAATAGAGGATGAGCAGGAGGCAAGAAAATTAATAGGGAAATATGCAGCATTGCAACTTACTCTAACAGATGCGGCTAACATGGCGCTTATGGTTCGTTTGGGGATAGCAGCTGTCTTCTCGTTCGATCGCCACTTCCTACAGGCAGGATTCATCAGAATACCTCCTTTCCATTTTTCTTAATGGGGTAGCCTACCCATTCGAAGACGTGTGCAATACTGCCACCTTGCTTTTCATAGACCTATTCTCGGCCCAGCCCCTCTCTTGACCCGGCCTGCTCCTCCTGATATTCTTTATAGTTAGGGAAAGGCGATGATAGGTAGGCCGCCCGGCCCGGCTCCCTGAGGCCGAAGCCTGTTTCCCACCCGAGGTCAGTCATGTCCAAAGTTATCGATATCGAAGGCCGGATCAAGCTGGAGCAGAAGAAAAAAGCCAAGGTGGACCGGGCCAAGAAGCTGGAAGCGGTGCGCAAGGTGGTGCAGTGCACCCGCTGCCTGGCTCGCTGCGCCAAGTGCGGGGTCCAGTTCGAGACCCACGAAATGTACCAGCGCCAAAAGGGTCCCTACCGCTTCTGCCCCTTTTGCCAGGAAGAGTACGACGACTTTCTCCTGATTCAGAAAGGCGAGGAGAGCCCCTTTTACTGGCACAATAAGGCCTGGGTGACCCTCTGGCAGGTCTGGATCGACTACCAGCAGGCCATGAAAGCCTACGGCGAGTCCCAGGAATTCATCGACCTGGTGCGGGAGGTGGAGTGGGACCGGTGAAGAGGAGGGATTAGGGGCCAGGGGCCAGGTTTATTGGAGTTAACCTGACTTCTACGGGTATTTGTCAGGTAAGGCAAACATCTGAAAAGTTCTTTAAATCGGTGGCGCAGGCTTTCCAGCCTGTGCCAAAGAAGCAGGTAAGTCTGCACAGCCTGGAAAGGCTGTGCCACCAGTCAATACCAGCTTTTCATGTTTTACGGGTGGGCCAGCGGCTCATGAGCGATTGTTCCCAGTTATTTAGGTCAGAAATTTCCCCCCATGACCCTTTATCCCAAAGAATATGATCTGATTGTCGTCGGCGCCGGCCACGCCGGGTGCGAAGGCGCACTCGCCGCGGCCCGGATGGGGCTGAAGGTGCTGCTGTTCAACCTTAACCTGGACACAATGGCCCAGATGGCCTGCAATCCGGCGGTGGGGGGGCTGGCCAAGGGCCACCTGGTGAAGGAAATCGACGCCCTGGGGGGTGTGATGGGGCATCTGGCGGATTTATCCGGCATCCAGTTCCGCACCCTTAACCTCTCCAAGGGGCCGGCGGTCCGGGGCACCCGCATCCAGTGCGACAAGCAGGCCTACCGCCTGGCCATGAAGTCCCGGCTGGAAAAAGAGGCCCGCATCGACCTCAGAGAATCCATGGTGGAGAGGCTCCTAGTGGAGGACGGCCGGGTGGTGGGGGTGGTGGAAACCCTGGGGCTGACCTACCGGGCCCGGGCGGTGCTCATCACCACCGGCACCTTCTTGAACGGCCTCATCCACATCGGGGAGTGCCGCATCCGCGCCGGCCGGGCCGGGGAGTTCGCCGCCACCGGCCTGGCCGCCTGCCTCCGTGACCTGGGCTTTAGGATGGGGCGCCTGAAGACCGGCACCCCGCCGCGCCTGGCGGCCGGGTCCATCGATTTCGCCGGCATGGAGGTGCTGGGCGGCGATCCCCGGCCCCGCCCCTTCTCCTGGCGCACCACAGGGCTGCGTCGGGAGCAGGTGAACTGCTTCGTCACCCACACCACCGCCGCCACCCATAAACTCATCCGGGACCACATCCACCTGTCGCCCTTGTACAGCGGGGTGATCAAGGGGGTGAGCGCCCGGTACTGCCCCTCCCTGGAAGACAAGGTGATGCGGTTCCCGGAGAAAATCAGCCACCAGGTGACCCTGGAGCCGGAAGGGCGGGACACTACGGAAATCTATGCCAAGGGCCTGGGGAACTGCCTGCCGGCGGAGGTCCAACTGGCCCTGTTCCGGAGCGTCCCGGGCCTCGAAGCCGCCGAAGTGATGCGCCCGGCCTACGCCATCGAGTATGACTACGTCGACCCCCTGGAGCTTCAGGCCACCCTGGAGACCAAGCGGGTGAAGGGCCTCTTTCTGGCCGGGCAGATCAACGGCACCTCGGGCTACGAGGAGGCCGCCGGCCAGGGTCTGTGGGCCGGCATCAACGCCGCCTGCCAAATCCTGGGCCGCCCCCCCTTTCTGCCTAGCCGCTCCCAGGCCTACATGGCGGTGCTGGTGGATGACCTGGTGACCAAGGGCACCCGGGAGCCTTACCGCCTGTTCACCTCCCGGGCCGAGTACCGCCTCCTCCTCCGGGAAGACAACGCTGACGCCCGCCTGCTGGAATGGGGCTACGATTTAGGGCTGGTGGACCAGGAGGCCGTGGACCGCTTCCGGGAAAAGCAGCGGCTGATGGCTGAGGAAGAGGTGCGCCTGGCGGGCCGCCGCCTCTTCCCCACCCCCTTGGTCAACCGGGAGTTGGAGGCCCGGGGCACCACGCCCATCAAAACCCCCACCCCGTTCCTGAGCCTGGTGAAGCGCCCCCAATTGGACCTTCCCACCCTGTACCGCCTTGCCGGCGAAGAGCCGCCGGTTCCGCCTGCCGTGGTGGAGCAGCTGGAAATCCGGCACAAGTATGAGGGCTATATCAAGCGCCAGGAAGAGACCGCCAGGAAATTCGCCCATGGGGAGGGCAAAAGCATTCCGGCGGACTTTGACTATGACGGGGTGCCGGGGCTCTCAGGGGAAATCCGGGAGAAATTGCAACAGGTGCGGCCCCGGTCCCTGGGGCAGGCGGCCCGCATCTCCGGGGTCACTCCCGCGGCCCTGGCCGTCCTGCTGGTGTACCTCAAAAGAGGCGGCTCCTCCCAGGGCCGGAAGCCTTAGCCCGGCTGTTCTGAAAAGTTCAAGGTTCAAGGTTCAAAGTTCAAAGTTGAGACCTCTGCGAAAGTCTCATGTAGGATAGCCGCCCTCGGCTGTCCATACTTTATATAGGCGCAGGCGAGGGCGCCTACGCCACATTTTTATAAGGAAGAATAGCGATAGAGACTTTCGCAGAGGTCTCAACTTCAAGGTTAAGAGCAAGGGCTGACATGAACTTTTCAGGCTTTACGGGTGGGCCGCAGGTCCATGAGAAACTGGCATAGTTTTAATCCCCCGTCCGCCAGCCGCTGATAACCACCGCAGTGTTTTCCTCATCCGCCCACGCATACAACTTTTCGATGTATGGCGGTTCAACATGGATACAGCCATGCGTCGCTAATTCCTTCTTTTTTTCAGGGGGTGGCACTTCTCCTTCATGAATCGCTTTCATTCCCTTAAGGTCGAAAAATATTGAGTACGGCATGGGTGTATCGTAGGTGCGCGAATAATAACTATCATCCTTCAATTTTACTTTATAAATTCCAGGGTTGGTGGTAGTTTCGTCATCGCCGGTTACAACCGGAAATTCAAAAAGTTTCTTACCTCTTTCATAGGCAATCCCAATCTGTTTTGGTTGATTAATCCAAATTACTTTTTCGTACTCTTCAAATACATCAAATGCGCCAGCAGATAATGCAGAGATAGATACAACTAGAGCACAAATCAAACGAGAATATTTTATCAATTTAGTCATTCAGCCGTTGATTCATGCCGGCCTGGCTATGATTTGGTCGACCCTGACGTTTTTTTCTTCAATCCCGGTTTCCGCCACCCGGCGGTCTTTTTGGGAACCCCTCACCCCTGCCGCTTTTTCGCACGCGGTTTTTTCCAACTGCTCTTTTTATTCGCCTGGGTCTGCGAGGCCGCAGCCAACGAGGTGGTGGAACCGGCAAAAAATATCAGACCCGTCATGAGCGCGATGATGACCAGAAATATTCTCGGCATGGTAACCCCGTTCCGTTGGCCTGCCCCTGGAGGAGGCCGGCCTTTCCATGGCAGGCGATAAAAATAAATTTCTTCCTTTAACCTAATTACGACACTCTCACGGGGAAAAATATCGGGGAAAGGTGCGAATATCGGCGGAATGGTACTGAATTATGAGGGCACAATACCTAAACTGCCCCTCAGGAAAAACCTGAGGACAGATGGTGATCTGGCCGGAATTGCCGGCCGGATACGGTTGGCGGCGGATAACTTATCGCCCTCCCTACCGGTGCTTCTCGGGTGGAGCCGCCCGCGGGACCCGCCGGTTTTCCCGCAGCCAGGTGGGAAACATTTCCGAGGCCCAACCCGCCACCGGTTTAATAGTTCCCGGGACCGATGGCTTTAAAGGCGCTGCCGGCAAAATAATTGTCCTGGACGGCGCTCCCGCAGGTCGCACAGGTGTTGGCCACGTCGATGAACGGATTGCGCTTTCGGTAGCTGCTGTTCGTATCGGCGCAGGCTTGAAAGAGCAAGGCCGCCAGCATGAGCAGCATCAGTCCTTTTATCATCTGGTCTCCCTTCCTGGATGGGGTTCTTGCTTAAATTATCTTCCTGCCGCAAGGGTTCGGCAGCCCTTGCCCGGCCGGCTGCCGCTATCCGGATAATACATATCCCGGGCCAACGCTAAGGTCTGTTGGCAGAGCGGCCGGATTATCGGGCGGCGGTCATCCCTGGCTGGCGAAAGACCGGGACGCCGGCCGGATCAAGGTTGGCCACGATACTTCTGGTACTGGTCGTAGAGAAAACCGCCCAACATACCCGCACCGCCGCCGATGGCCGCGCCGGCCGCCGGCGAACCTGCCGCCCAGCCGATAAGGGCGCCGCTGCTGGCGCCGATGGCGCCGCCGCTTAACACCCGCTGTTGGGTACTGGACATGCCGGAGCAACCGCCAAGAAACAGGGTTGCTATCACCAACAGGATTATCACCTTTTTCATTGAGTCCTCTCCTGGAATATTAAGGTGTTCAAGCACAGGTTACCGTCAGTTTCACCGGTAACCGGATGTGGTTTGAGGGGTCCCGGACCCGGGGGTCCAAAAGAGGAGGAACCCGCACACGTTAGGGAGGGGAAGATGAAGGTCTGGGTGAAAAACCGGTTCACCACGACGTTAACCGGAGCCTGAGGCGGATAACCTCATGGCCGGCCCTGCGATTTCTCGTACTGGTCGTAAGCATATCCTCCCAGCAGGCCGGCTCCTCCGCCGATGGCGGCGCCGCAGGCCGGGCATCCTGCCGCCCAGCCGATGAGAGCGCCGCTGCTGGCGCCGATGGCGCCGCCGCTCAAGGTCCGCTGTTGAGTGGTGGACATACCGGAACAGCCGCCCACCAAGAACACCGCCGCCATGATCACGATAGCTGCCTGTCTCATTTTTTCGCCGCCCCTGGCTGAGCCTCCGACGTGGAAGCCTTAATCAACTGCCCCAGGATTACTTCGATCACCAGCGTGTCCAATTTCCCGGGATTGTCCTGATAGTACCGGTCCACTTGCTGGATGATCTGCATGGGGGTTTTGTTTTTCATCACCTCCACGAAACCGCGGGAGACACAAACCTGCTTTCGGTCCTTGGACGCCGCGACCTCGTAGTCGGCCAGGTTACCGATGCCGAAAATATATCCGGCTTTGCCTTCCGTGGTTACCTGTTGCCAATGGACCCCGTTCCACAAAAAGGCCTGGTTGGTGTCCACCGCCGGGGCTGCTGCGGCCAGGGCGCCGGCCATGACCCCCACCACTAACAGGATAACCGCAGGTCGCATCATTTTTTCTCCGCCGCCGGGGCGCACAGCTTGGTGCAGCGCTGTAAAATCACCGCCACCACCGGCAGGTCGAGCTTGGCAGGATTTTCTTTATAAAACTTATCTACCTCAGCAATCACCTGGGAAACGGTTTTGGTCTTGAGTTCATCGACAAAACCCTTGGAGATACAAGGGGCCGAAGAGCGACCTGACGCCGCGGTTTCGAAATCCGCCATATTGCCGATACCCTTGACATAGGCCACTTTGATGTCGTTGGTCATGTCTTTCCACTGAGTGCCATCCCACAAAAACCCTTTCTCAGCGGCCAGGGCTGCCGTGCCCAGAGCGAAGAGCATCACCAACACTAAGACCCAGGCTCTACCCCTAAATTTCATGGGCTTACCCTCCTTGACTGAAGAAAAAATGTGCCTTGAAATCCTTAACCTTCTTCAGGGCCAACCTGCTGCTTGGGAGCTGTTTCCGGTGGTTTTTTCTTTTGGTTTTTCTGGCTTTTGTTCTTGACGACTTTTGGGGGTTGCTTGCCGGCCCCTTTTTTGGCCACGGCCTTTTTCGGAGCCTTCTTGTCAGCCCTGGTTTTGGCCTTGGTTTTCGCCTTGCCCTCCACCGCTGGTTTGGGGGCGGCCGGCTCCCGGGTTTCCGGCTGGGCTAGCGGCTTTTGGCCCTCCAGCATCGGGGGCACTGCCGGCGGCTCCACTTCTCGCTGAGCCCTGGCACCCTGCAGGCTAAAAAGCAAGAGCCCGGCACTGGCCAGGGTTATAAATTTTTTCATGGCGATTTTAGGAACCCTCCCCTTGGCGTTTGGCTATGAGCCTATGCCCGGGATTCGAGCCCGCCTGGATCGAACCCCGAGCCGGTGCGCGTCCAACCGAATTCTTATTCCTCTACTGCGGGTTTCGGAGCCTTCTTGGTCTTTTTGGCCTTCTTGGTCTTCTTGGTGGTCTTGGTCTTTTTCTTGTTGGTCTTGGTCTTTTGGGCGCCAGCGACTTCAGGGGTTGCCGGCGTTTCCACCGGGGCAGTGACCGAAGGCGCCGCAGCCGGCGGAGTGGCCGGGGTGGCCGGGGTCTTATCCTGGGCCAGGGAAGCGCCCGAGAGGCTCACCAGGAAAACCCCAACACTAGCCAACGTAACGAGTTTGTTCATGTTCCCCCATCTCCTTAGAAAAGGACTTAAAATAGTTGGTGGTGGCGGTGCAGGGACTTGAACCCCGGACACTGCGGATATGAGCCGCATGCTCTGACCAGCTGAGCTACACCGCCTTTTCTAAAGGAAACTATATGCAGCAATCCCGTTTCTGTCAAACAAAATTGCGGGCCTCGGCCCCCGGCGCCCGGCGGATTTTTCCCGGCCAGCCCCAGCGGGAATCCAGGGTTTTTCGTGTCTGGGCTATCGGCGCTTCCGGCGGCCCCCTCCCGGGTCAGCGGGCCAGTTGCTCATGAGTCTTTGGCCCACCGTAAAGCATTAAAAGTCCCTCCCAGCCCTCGCTCTTAACCTTGAACTTTGAACTTTTCAGGCCAAAATACCGGGCACTTGGGAAAACCGCGCCAGCAGAAAATCCGGGGACGCCGCGGTCAGGGCCTCCAGGTCCCCATAGCCATAGGTAACCGCGGCGGTAAAGGCCCCGGCCTCTTGCCCGGCCCTGATGTCGGCAACTTTATCTCCCACCATGAGGCTGCGGGAGGGTCCCACCCCCAGATCGGCGGCCAGGGACAACAGCGCCACCGGCTCCGGCTTCAGGGGCAGGCCGGCGCCGCCCCCACGGATGGCCGCGAAAAACCGGGCGATGTCCATAGCCTCCAGAGTCTGCCGGGTCAGGCGCTGGAGTTTGTTGGACAGGACCGCCAACTTTTTCCCGGACAAAAGCGCCAGGGTCTCCGCCACCCCCGGATAGAGGCGGGTCAACTCCCCGTTATGCCGGGTGTAGTGATCCAGATACAGCTCCAGGCACTCCTTCACCCGATCCTGGTGTAACGGCCCTACCAAACGCTCGATCAGTTTCCGCTCTCCCCCGCCGATCATCCCCCGAATAGCTGCCGGGAGGTGTTCCGGCAGTCCCAGGCGGCGGCAGGCAAAGTTAGCGGCCGCGGTGAGATCCGGCAGGGTATCGGCCAGGGTGCCGTCCAGATCAAACACGATGAGGTCAACCGCAATTTTTGAGGTCATAGACTCACGGAATTATTTTTAAATTCCCCCTCCCCTGGTAAGAGGAGGTTAGGGGGAGAGGGGAAGGCCCGGTAGCTTTTCATGGTTTCGCCACCCCCACCCCCACCCTAACCCTCCTCCATCAAGGGGGAGGGAACAAGAGGTTCTTCTTTTAAAGATTTTCCTGAAACGCAACCCTAGCTGCTAAACCCCGCCCCCGCCCGGATGGATATCCTGATAGCTGGGCAGGACTCCCAGGCCGGAAGCGCTCTTCACCGCGCTCAGGATGGCCTGCTCCAGGGCGGCTTCCGCCAGCACCCCCAGCACGTGCAGATCGGCATCCACCTCGGGGCGGGCCAGGACGAAAACCGTGTCTCCGTCAAACAGGGTGTGTACCGGGCGAATAGTGCGGGCCAGGGCGTTATGGCTCATCTGGGCGACCTTCTGGGTCTGTTCCCGGGTGAGCCTGGCATTGGTGGCCACCACCCCGATGGTGGTGTTGGGCTCGGCGAACCGCTGCCGCACAATACCCTGCCGAAGCATCATCACCGTGTTGACGAACTCATGACTTTCAGGGGTCCGGCGGGCCCCGGCCAGGATGGTCCCGGTCTCCGGGTCCACCACGTCGCCAAAGGCGTTGACCACCGCCAGGGCCCCCACGTGCAGACCCTGGGGGCCGGTAAGGAAACTGGTGCCCAGACCGCCCTTGGTGGCCTGTTGGATCCCCAACAGCTTACCCACGGTGGCCCCCACCCCGGCGCCGGCGCAGCCGTCCCCCTGGGGAACGCCTGTGGCGGCCTGGCAGGCGGCATAGCCCATGGCCTTGTCCGGACGCTTCCGGCAGTCGCCCACCGACAGGTCATAAATCACCGCGGTGGGCACAATGGGAACCCGGGTAATGGCCACATCGAACCCCTGGCCCCGCTGTTCCAGATATTTCATGGCGCCCCCGCCGGCGTCCAGCCCGAAGGCGCTGCCGCCGGCGATGCAGACGCCGTGAATCTCCTCCACGATGTGCAGCCCCACCATGGCGTCCATCTGGCGGGTCCCGGCGGCGGAACCCCGGACATCGGCGCTCCCCGTGGTCTGCGGCGGGCAGAGGATGACGGTGCAGCCGGTGAGATTCTCGAAATCACTGGCATGGCCCACCAGGAATCCCTGGACCCGGGTAATCATTGCCGGGGCTCGGACCCGGAGGGCGGCGGCACCATCCGGACGGACCCGCCCGAGATGGTGAGAATATACAGCACGGTCTCCTCCTCCCGCTGGGCGTTGAATTTCTGGAACCAGGGCAGCCCCGGGACGCCACTGAGAGAGAGTAATTTTTGGGGCAGCGCCGTCCGGCTCAGGGCCTGGGGCGACTCCGCCACCCGCGCCATCACCCGGAACACCGTATACCCCTGGGCCGCCAGGTAGTCCGGTTCCTCACCGTATTGCTGCTTGTAGGCGGCAATAAATTTCTGCACTTCGGGGTTGGGGTCCCCGGCATAGAAGGCGTCCGGGAAGATCACCCCTTCCAAGGCCGTCAACTGGGCCGCGGGCACCCTGGTGTTGTTCAGGAGATTGGTGCCCAGCAGTTGGATGCCTTTGAGAGGGGTCGCGGCCAGTCCCATGGCGATGGCGGCCACCGCGGCGGCGTCGTCGGGAATGAACAGGGCGGTGGCCCCCGGCGCGCCTTCCGCCTCGGGCTTGAGACTCTCAGCCAGGGCGGACAGAGTAGGCCCGAACTCCTGGGAGCCGGGGCTGTAAAAAACCTGGGCGGCCAGCTCACCGCCGGCGGCCGCCACCTCCTCCTGAAAATTCTGGGAAAAGGTGCGCCCGTAAGAAGAATCGGGGTAGAGGACCGCGAAGCGCTTGATCCCCATGCCGAGCCCCTGGCGCACCACGGCCCGCACCTGCTGGCGGGGCGTCAGGAAGGCTTGAAAAATCCAGTTGCCGGTCTGGGTGAGGCCGTCCTTCTGGGACAGGGCGATGAGGGGCACCCCCGCCGCCTGGGCTGCGTCCGCCGCACTTTGCGCCATCGCCGACGCCAGGGGTCCCAGGATGGCCAGCACGCTCTCATCCTGGGCCAGTTCCCGGGTGATAGCGGCCGCATTCTCCGGGTCGGCGCCGGTGTCCCGGAAGACCAGCTTCACCGAGGTCCCTTTGGCCGCCAGTTCCATGCCGCGCTGCACCCGGAAACCGATGTTGCTCAACTGGCCGCTCAAGGGCAGGAGGCAGCCCACAGCCACCTTGCCCCCGGTGATGAGGCGCTCGGCCCCGGCGGCCTCGGGGCTGTTGGGGAAACGCTCCTTAAGGGTAGCCACCCATGTGCGGGCCTCCTCCGATTGGCCGGAGTCCTGGGCCAGGCGGGCCAGGCGCAGGAGCAGGGCCGCGCTCAGGGGGTTATCCCGGTAAAGGGCCGCCAGTTGCTCCAGTTCCGGAACCGTGGCCTGCTCCAACAGGCGGGTCTTGAGATCCTCAAACCACTCCGGGTCCCCGGAGGACAAATCCTGGGCCGCCAGGCGGAGGCGGGCAAAGGCCTGGGGCACCTGGCCCTGTTTCAAGGCGATCTCGACCATCAGGGCCTGGGTGGAGAACCAGAGAGACCGGGGCAGGTCGGTGGCCGCGGTGAGGCTGTCCAACACCTGGGTCGCCTGCTGGTACTCCCGCAGCTTGAAGTAAGCCCGGCCGAGGCCGTAACGGGCCTTGAGCCCGGTCTCCGGTTGGGGCTGCCGGGCTAAAATACTCTGGTAGTGCCGCAGAGACCCTTGCCAATCCCCCAGGAGACCGGAAATCTCGGCTTCCCGGAGCCGGGCGTCCATGGCCCGGTCCCCCTGGGGATAGCGCTCCAGATAATTGGCATATTGCTGATAAGCCTGACGATAGGCCTGGCGGCGATAGCTGGCTTCGGCGGCTTGAAAGAGAACGGTGTCGGTCTCCCGGACCTGGGAGGCCTGACGCCCGGCAGGAAACGGGGGCGGCATGGCGGCACAGGCCGGCAGCAGCGCCAGGAGCAGCAACAGGATAGCGAGCTTTCGAACCATAACAGTGGCTTTCCCAGGGTCAGGTTAGAGAAATAACTTGAGGGCAGTTCCTCATGGGCCTGCAGCCCACCCGTAAAGCGTGAAAAGGTCAGTGGGGCGGGCGTCCCCGCCCGCCAGCCGGTCTGCACAGGCTGGAAGCCTGTGCCACCTGGAGAACTGTGCAGACCAGGACAGGGGGACAACTTCTGATATGAGACCAGAAGCTCCCCCCGCCCTCCTCTCATACCAAGTTGCCGTCTAACAAGTAATAATCCGCATTGTAGGGGCGGTTCGCGAACCGCCCCTACGGTGATTGCAATCATAAAGCCATAATTGCCTCTATGACAGCAACTTGGTATCAACAGTTCCTGAAGGGTTGGACCCGGGGTGACGCATCATTGTTAATATACATACCAATAATGAATCAAGCCACGAATTGCCACCCTGCCTTACAAGGCGGGCGCACCGTTAGGTGCGCCCGGCAAAAAATATACGCTGGTGAAACCTGAGGGGGGGTTCCCACAGGCGAGACGCCGGTGCTCCACGCCCCCGGCCCCTTCCCTCAGGTGGCTTGGTCTTTTCCGGTCCTACTTCACTTCCTCGAATTCGGCCTCCACCACGTCTTCTTCGGGCTTTTTGGCTTTCTGTTCGTGGCCGTGGCCGGCGCCGGCGCCCGCTCCGGCTCCCGCTCCGGCCCCCGGGTCGCCGCCCGGGCCGGCCGCGCCGGTCTTGGCGTACATCTGCTCCGCCAGCTTGTGAGAAGCCTTCATCAGCTCCTCGCTCTTGGCCTTGATGGCCTCCGGGTCGGTCCCTTCCATGGCGGTCTTGAGGGCCGCGATGTGGCTTTCGATGTCGCTCTTGGTAGCCGCGTCTACTTTGTCCCCCAGGTCGGCCACGGTCTTTTCGGTGGTGTAGATCAGGGTGTCGGCCTGGTTGCGGGCCTCGATCATCTCCCGCTTCTTCTTGTCTTCCTCGGCATGGAGTTCGGCGTCCTTGATGAGGTTCTTGATCTCCTCTTCGGACAGGCCGCTGGAGGCGGTGATGCGGATGGACTGCTCCTTGCCGGTGCCCATATCCTTGGCCGAGACTTGGACGATGCCGTTGGCGTCGATGTCGAAGGTGACGTCGACCTGGGGAATGCCCCGGGGCGCCGGCGGAATGCCGAACAGTTCGAACCGCCCCAGCGTCTTGTTATCCCCGGCCATATCCCGTTCGCCCTGGAGCACGTGGATGGTCACCGCGGTCTGGTTGTCCGCCGCGGTGGAGAAGACCTGGTTTTTCCGGGTGGGGATGGTGGTGTTGCGCTCGATGATCCGGGTAAAGACCCCGCCCAGGGTCTCGATCCCCAGGGACAGGGGTGTGACGTCCAGCAGGAGGACATCCTTGACGTCGCCTTTGAGGACCCCGGCCTGAATCGCGGCGCCCACGGCCACCACTTCGTCGGGGTTCACCCCTTTGTGGGGCTCCTTGCCGAAGATCTCCTTGACCTTCTCCTGGACCTTGGGCATGCGGGTCATGCCCCCCACCAGGATAACTTCGTCGATCTCCTTGGCCGTGATCTTGGCATCTTGTAAGGCGCGCTGACAGGGCCCCGCCATTTTGTCGATGAGGTCCGCCACCAGGCCCTCGAGCTTGGCCCGGCTGAGCTTGATGAGCAGGTGCTTGGGGCCGGAGGCGTCGGCGGTGACGAAGGGCAGGTTGACTTCGGTCTCCATGGAGGTGGAGAGCTCCATCTTGGCCTTCTCCGCCGCCTCTTTCAGGCGCTGCAGAGCCATCTTGTCGTTGCGCAGGTTGATGCCCTGTTCCCGCATGAACTCATCCGCCAGGAAGTCGATAACCCGCTGGTCGAAGTCGTCGCCGCCCAGGTGGGTGTCGCCGTTGGTGGATTTGACCTCAAAGACGCCTTCGCCGATCTCCAGGATGGAGACGTCAAAGGTGCCGCCGCCGAGATCGAAGACCACGATGCGCTCGTCCTTCTTTTTATCCAGGCCATAGGCCATGGAGGCGGCGGTGGGCTCGTTGACAATGCGAAGCACCTCAAGCCCGGCGATTTTCCCGGCGTCCTTGGTGGCCTGGCGCTGGGCGTCGCTGAAGTAGGCCGGCACGGTGATTACGGCCTCGGTCACCTTTTCCCCCAGATACTCCTCCGCGGTCTGCTTCATCTTGGTGAGGATCATGGACGAAATCTCGGCGGGGGAATAGACCTTGCCCCGGATGTCGATGTGGGCGTCGCCGTTCTCGGCCTGGACGATCTTGTACGGCAGAATCTTCAGGTCCCGCTGGACTTCCGGGTCGCTGAATTTCCGGCCGATGAGACGTTTGACGGAAAATACGGTATTTAAAGGGTTGGTGATGGACTGGCGCTTGGCGATCTGCCCCACCAACCGTTCGCCGCTCTCGGTAAAGGCCACCACGGAGGGGGTGGTGCGGGTCCCCTCCACATTCGGGATGACCTTGGGCTCGCCACCTTCCATAATAGCCACACAGGAATTGGTGGTGCCTAGATCGATGCCGATAACTTTAGACATTTATTTCTCCTCCTGAACCGTCGAATCATTTTGACCTGACGTAGTTTCGTTTTGGGTGTTGCGGGCCACCACCACCATGGCCGGCCGCAGCAGGCGCTGGTGCATGAGATAGCCCTTCTGTAATTCTTTGATGACGCTGCCGTCCGGGACATCCGGAGCCTCTTCCTGCATCATGGCGTTATGGAAAGCCGGGTCGAATTGCTGGCCCAAGCTGTCGTGGGCGGTGACGCCGTAGCGGTCGAGGGCCTTGATAAAACCCTGGTGTACCATCTCGATGCCTTCCAGCAACGCCTGGGGCGCTTCCAACTGGCGGCCGTGCTCCACGGCCCGCTCCAGGTTGTCCACCACCGGCAGGAGTTCCTTGACCAGGTGCTCGTTGGCGAACTGCAGGAGTTCCGCCCGTTCCCGCTCCTGACGCTTTTTCAAATTTTCCATATCCGCAGCCAGCCGGAGCAGGCGGGCATAGTTCTCTTCGGCCTCCTTGGTCTTTTCCTCCAACTGCCGGCGCAGCTCCGCCACCTCCCCCGAACTTTCCGGGGACTGAGGAGAAACCCCGGCCGCGCCCTTTTCCTCCTGGGACGGAGGATCATGCGATCCCGTGGTGAAGAAATCAGATTTGGATCGTCTCATAAAGTCTCTCTCTCCTTGTCATACTGCCAACCATCTGAAACATTTATAAAAATATAAACCCCCGGCCTGAGACCGGCCCGGGGCGAAAAATTCACTTCTGCCGCTTGCTGAGCAGGTCCGTGACCAGGGCGGCCGTGTAGCGCACGATGGGGACCAGCCGGGCGTAGTCCATCCGCATGGGTCCGATCACCCCCAGGCTGCCCAGGGCCGTTTGCTGGGAACCGTAGGAGGTGGCCACCAGGGACAACTGCATCTCCGGGAATTGCTCCTCCGGACTGATAATAATCTGCACTCCCTGGGCCACCATGGTCTGATCCAGCAAAGTGACCAGATGGTGCTTTTCTTCAAAGGCCCTGAAGATGCTCCGGATCTTGTCCACGTCGCCGGTGAATTCGGGGTAATCCAGGATATGGCTGGTGCCTTCGATGTAGAGCTCTTCGGCCTCGTCTTTTTGCAAGGCCTGCCGGCTGAGGCTCAGGGCCTGGGACACCATCTTGTCGAACAGGCTCTTTTCTTCCTCCATCTTGGCCAGGATCCGCCGCCGGGATTCCCCCAACGTCAGGTTCTGGCAGAGCTCATTGAGATACCGGCTGAAACGGTCCAAAACCTCCTGGGAAAAACGGTTCTTGGTGCGCACGAACCGGTTCTGGACCTGGTTGTCCTGGGATACCAGGACCGTCAGCACCCCGTCGCCGCTCAGGTTGATGAACTGGATATGCTTGAGCCGTATGCCCTGAGGCCGGGGGCCCAGCACCAGGGCGGGGTGTCCGCTCACCAGGGAGAGCACCCGGGAGGCCTGGCGGAATAACTCCTGCGGCTCATGGGCCGGCGGCGCGAAGGCGTCCTGGATCTGCTGCTGGGTGGACCGGCCCAATGACTGGATGGGCAGGATGCGGTCCACATAATATCGTAAACCCCGGGGAGTGGGGATCCGGCCGGCCGAGGTGTGGGGCTGGTGCAGGTAGCCCCGTTCTTCCAGGTCCAGCATGAGGTTGCGGATGGTAGCCGGCGACAGGTTCAGGCCCGAAGTCTTGGCCACAGTGCGCGACCCCACCGGTTCCCCGGTAACAATGTACTGGGCCACCACGGTTTTAAGGACCCAGGTGTCTCTCTCCCCCAGGACTTCCATGACGCGATTCTGTTCCATTTTCAACCTTATAAGTTAATAAGAACACTTGGATTTGTCAAGAGATAGGAGGGATTTTTGCCCTGGACGAAATGCCGCACCACCGCGCCCCATCCCCCGGTCCAGATGCTCCCGGCCGCAGGTTCAGCCCCGGCGTCGGCGGTGCATCCCGCCACCCCTACCCCTGGCAGCGGTGGCGGATGCTTTGGCCTTCCACCATGTAGACCACCTGCTCGGCGACGTTGGTAGCGTGGTCCCCTACCCGCTCCAGGTTGCGCACGATGTTGATCTGGCTCTGGCTGGGCAGGATGGCCCTCGGGGCCCCGGCCATCTCCCGGAGCAGGTCCTGAATTATGGCCCGGTCCAGGGCATCCACGTCGTCGTCCATCAGGCAGACCTGCCGGGCCAGGTGGGCGTTGCTGCGGAAAAACGCCTCCAGGCTTTGGCGCACCATCTCCTGGACGCTTTGGGCCATGGCCGGCAGGCTGGGGTGAATGGCCCGGGGCGGCAGGTGCTCCAGGGTGAGAACCTCTTCGGCGATGTTGGTGGCGGAGTCGCCGATGCGCTCCAACTCGGTAATGATGTGGTCCACGGCCATGAGTTGGCGCAAATCCCCGGCCACCGGCTGGAACAGGGCGATCAGGCGCACGCATTCCCGGTCAATGGCCTCCTCCAGGCTATTGATTGCCGCGTCCCCGGCGATCACCTTGCGGGCCAGGTCCGCGTCCCGGGTTAGCACGGCGTTGACGCTCTGCTCCATGGCGGTGGCCGCCAGGCTCGCCAACTCCATCAGGTCGTCCCTCACCTTGGCCAGATTTCGGGGAAATTTGGCCTTCACCTGGGACCTTTCTTCCAGTTCCGTTGCCATTGACTCTCCTCACGAATTCCTGAGAACCCCATGGTTCCCCTAACAGTTGAACCTCAAAAAAACCGCCCCGGTTAAACAGTTTTTTAGCCCGCCCCATGGACTGAATTAAGACCGCCAAACTTAGAGGGGGCAAAATGATTTTGTAGTTTATTTTTTTCTAAAAAATCCAGAAACCTCTTTACATATTATACTACTATGCTAAGGTGTGTCTCCAGAAAACCTTGGGGGGTAGGAAAGGTTGACCGCGGGGGGAGGGGAAAATGGCTTGGCGCACACTTTTAATCCTGGGATGGATAGGCTTGACGCTCGCGCTTGGAACCCAGCCGAGCCTGGCAATTACGCCTTATGACGACGTACTGGTGCAGCAGGCCGCCAAGGACATCGAACAGGAGAATTACGACGAGGCCTTGGTCCAATTGGACGAGGCCTGGAACAAAGGCGCGCATACCCCGGAAAAAGCTTTCTTGTTTGGCAAAGTTTACCGGCTCATGCTTAATTACGCCAAGGCCAAAGAATATTTGCAGGAGGCCCTGCGGCTGAAGCCGGATTTTCGTCCGGCGCAATTAATGCTGGCCGACACCTTGCTGGCCCTCAACCAGTCCAAAGAAGCCAAACCTATCTTGCAGAATCTGCTGGCCGCCGGGTACGAGCCGGGACAGACCGCCTATTTGATGGGGATTGCGGCCACCAAAGACGGCCAGTATAGTGAAGCCCTGGATTATTTCCGTAAGGCCGAGACGGAGCCCAAGGTGGCCCAGGAGGCCAAGTTCCAGGCGAGCCTGGCCCTGGCCGCCCTCAACCGGGTCAAAGAAGCCAAACAGGTCATGGAGGAGAGCATTGCGCTTAACCCCCAGAGCCAGACCGCTGATTTCGCCAAGCGCTATATGGGGATACTGACCCAGCGGACGGAGGAGCTGCGTCCCTTCCGCATCACCGTCGCGACCGGCTTTGATTTCGACTCCAACGTCACCGTCTCTCCTAGTGGGGGGGCCGAAGTCACCGGGGTTTCCGGGAAGGCCAGCGCCGTGTTTTCTCAGACCGCCCTGCTGGAATACACGGTCAATCCCACCGGTCCCTTCAGCCTTTTGACCCAATACTCCTATTATCAGAATTTTCACCCCGCGGTAACGGGTTACGACCAAATGAACCACTTCGTCGGCCTGACCCCCACCTATGCCTTCAAGAATGGCCGTTTCTGGCTGCCCGTGAGTTACACCTATATGGACCTGCAGTCAGATAAATATTACACCGGCTACCTGGTGACCCCCACGTACCTCCACCAGATCAACGAGAAAATCGGCCTGGAAGTGGGAGCCAAGTATAATAGCCAACAATTTTGGACCCCCCTGTATCTTAGCCAGGATAACCGCACCGGCAATCTCTGGGGGGGCAATGTCGGGATGTACTATTTTTTCAAAAAGCAAAAGGGGTTTGTCCAGGCCCGCCTCGGCTATTGGAACAACAACACCCAGGGCAGCAACTGGGACAGCAACAGCTACAATCTGCTCCTGTCCCTCCTCTGGCCCATCTCCGACAAGTTAAAATACAATATATTCCTGGACCTCACGCAGCAGCCGTTTACCCACACCTGGTACAACGGTGCGACGGTCGACAACATCCAGGGCAACCCCCTGGTCCCCCAACCCAAGCGGCGTGACCAAATTCTCATGTTTGGGATGCAGGCCACCTATGAACTTTTCAAAGGCTTGGAAGCCGGGATCCATTGGTACTTTCTCCGGGATAACTCCAACATCGATTTGTATAATTACAGCCGTCATATCACCGGCGGCCAGTTGGCGTACCGGTACTAACAGGAGGTACTTGGGGAAGAAGATTTAGCCTTCGTGCACCCGGTTCATCGCCCTTTATCTCCCCAGTTCACCGGAATCACCTCGGGTGTCCATCTCCGTTGATCGGCCCGCGTTGATGAGGCGCTTACCAATTTCCCCGGCATTTTCCCCGGATCTCCTGCAAGGGGAAAATTGTTTGCTTGATTTTTAATTTATTTAACTCTTAATTGATTTATTATTTAATTAATATTAGTTAAAATAGTTTTATTCTATGGCCGGTGGCCCCCCGCCGCGCTCGGGAAGATGTTTCTGACCCAGCTCACCAAAGGAGCTCGATTTATGAGAAAGTGTGCATTCTTTTGGGTGGTACTCGTGATTCTGGCATTCCAGGCGGGGACGCTTACCAGCGCCCAGGCGGACGTGGTGGGACGCTTGACGCAGGTGGAGGGCAGGGTCGATATCTTGAGAGACGGGAAGCTCCCGGCCATCCCGGTTAAGCTGAATGATGGGGTGCAAACGGGCGATATACTCCGGACCAAGTCCATGTCCAAGGCCCAGGTCACCTTTATCGATGATTCCACCCTGATGATTTCCCCCGAGAGCCGGGTGGGCATCGAAGCCTATATGTTCGACGCCTCAAAGAATAAGCGCAATGCCGTGGTTCAACTCTTCCAGGGTCTGGCCCACGTGGCGGTCAGCAAGATCTTCAAGGCCGCCGAACCGGATTTTGTCGTCAAGACCCAAACCGCCATCATGGGGGTCAGGGGCACCGACTTCGGTGTTCGCATCTATCCCAACAGCTCGGACGTTCTGAATTTTGAGGGCCACCTCCAGGTGGGCAATCTGCTTCCCGGGGTGAGCCAACTGTTCCGCCGGGCCTTCAAGGTGGCTTATTCCTTTGGCTCCGGAGGCGCGCCCGGGCAGCAATGGGTGTTCTTGAAGGCCATGCAGGGTACCACGGTGGGCCGGGGTCTGCCTCCCAGCGCGATCTTTGACGTCACCCCCGCCATGAAGAATTCCTTCATGCAACAATTCAGTACGCTGGGCAGCAGGGGCCCCGGTGGCAGCGGCACGGGTGGTGGCGGCGTCACCGCCGGCGTCGGCGCTAGTGGCGGCAACTTTGGCATCCCCGGTGCTGGCGGTACCGACCCCGGCAGCGGGTTTCTCGGCTTAAATAAGCCGGGAGCCGGAGCGATCATTCCCCTTGATTCCACCATAACCGGAACCCCAACGGGCGTGGTCACCCCTCCGGTAGTCGTCCCCTCGTTGACCCCAAAAGTAACAGCCCCAACCACAACCACGACCACGACCACGACCTTGCCCCCACATCCGCCGCGGTGATGGGGATGGCGGAGGCAGGAAAAGCAAGGCCCTTATGAAGCAGATTGATGGTGATACGATTCGTCTTCTAATCCCCCTCATTTGGCGCCCATAGAGGCGGTTGGGATTCAGTAAGACGTCAAAATGATTCTGGTGATGGTGGATAACAATTTGGCAATGCCGGCTGGGCTCAGTCACTGGCATTTTTTGATGGCCGGCGCCGCTTAAAGGCAGGCACAACCCGGCGCGGGCCAGGCCGTCAAGAGTTTCGAATTCCGCCATCTGGGCAACGGAGCGATACCGGGAGGATACTATGAAAAGTAAAGCCTCAAAATTTTCTGGCGGAGCTTTGGCGGTGGTGATGGCTCTTTTAGCTCTGGCGGGTTCGGCGTTTTTTACCTTTTTAGTCCTGCTGATCCCGGTTAATGTCCTGGCCGTTGTTGGGGGCGATACGGTAGTTCCAGCGAATTACGCCACCTCTTTAAAGCTGGGAGCCAGCGTCACGATTACCAAAACCGTCACCATCAGGGCCGGGACACCCACTTCCGCCTTGGTTGACGTCTTCTTCCTGGCCGACACCACCGGCAGCATGGGCGCCACGCTGGCAAACGTCCAGGCCGGAGCCGCCTCCATTATAGCCGGTCTCTCCGGCCTGGGAGATGTGGCCTACGGCGTGGGTGAATATAAGGATTATGACCTTTACTACCCTGACCCGTTTGTTTTTCGGCTGAACCAGGACATCACTAACAATGCTGATTTGATTCAAACCGGGATAAACGCTTGGGTGGCATCCGGGGGGTATGACTGGAAGGAGGGTCAATTATATGCCCTTAAACAGGTGGCCGACACCGTTGCCTGGCGGCCTGGTTCCACCCGTATCATCATCTGGTTCGGAGATGCTTCAGGCCATGACCCCGCCGGCCCCCCTCCAGGGGTCACCGAAACCGAAGCCACCGCCGCTTTAGTTGCTCAAACGATTAAAGTGATGGCCCTTGATGTCAGCCTTGACCCCTATTACACTTTAAACACTGACGGTCAGGCCCAAAGAATTGCCGACGCGACCAATGGGAATTATTATAGCGGTATAAACGTGGATCAAATTGTCACTGATATCCAGAATGCCATTATCAGTTCTTTTCAAACCTACAGCACCGTCAGTTTAGGCACGGACATGGTGCCGGCCGGCTTGACGGTTACTGTTGAACCACCATCCTATACGAGCGAAGGATCGTATGATCGCAGCATTGATCGCACCTTCACCTTTGACGTGACTTTTACCGCACTCTCCCCCGGTGCTTATAATTTTTCCATCCCGGTCCTGGTGGATGGGGGGACCATGGCCACCGAACAGGATAACATTGTGGTTGGAGGGTTGCTGGGCTTCCCCTTGCCGGGCTATACTCCCTTCACCGCCCCGGTGAGCGCGGTTATGGACAACTCCGTGCTGGAGCGGACCCCCATCGAGTTTTACGTCCCCGGCGACGTGATCAAGGCATTTAACGGTGAGACCGGAGAAAGACAATACGGGGCTATTGCTCTGGATGAATGGGAGCAATACTGGTGGGCTTTCATGAACAGCACCCATACGGACTTTTTCCGGCCCGCCGCTACGGGCGTGCGTCCGCTCAACTACACCAACGGCCAATACCTTTCCTATGCCGGCATGCCCGGTTACAACTACGATGTGCCCGAGGGTACGCCGGTATTGGCCACCGCCGACGGCCAGCTTTTTAAAGCCGAGATCGATCCGGTTAACGGCGCGGGTTATGACTACTACAATAATTCCTTTATCGACCATCTAAACGGCTGGTATTCCTGGTACCTTTACGCCCCCTTGACTCCCGCCATCCTGGCGGAGATAAACGCCAACGGGTTTGCCCAGGTGACCAAGGGGCAGGTCATCGGCAATACCTGCGGCGATCACCTGCATTTCGAGGTGCGCGCTAACGGCAGCGACCATCAAAACGTGGTGGACCCCTACAAACTGGGACTCTGGCTGACCAATACCGGACACATAGAACCCGTGATACTGCTGCTGCTCCAGGACTCCTATACCCCCATCGGCTATTAGCTCAATAGCTTCGGAGGCCTGGAGGTTTGCCTCGGCCCCGTTGTCCCCTGGATAACGGGGCCGAGGTTTTTGACTTTATAGCCACCCGCTCCACTTCTCCACCCGCGCCGAGGTTCTCTGTTCCTGTCGCTTTTCCGGTTATATAAAATCAAGAATTTAGTCATCCCTGCCGATAATACGGGAAGGGTGGCTGAGTTGGTTTTATCTTAGGCTCGGTCCCGGCTCAAAATCGGTCTGCAATCGGGTCTTCTGAGGAAAAAGGAGGGAAAACATGAGGTTGCGTCAGGTCCTGATATCTGGGTGGGTCGCCCTCGCTCTGATGTTGATATTCTCAACCGTTGCCGGGGCCGAGGCCGTGGGCCGTCTGACCGAGTTGGAAGGCCGGGTGGATATCCTGAAAGGCGGCAAACTACCGGCCGTTGCCCTCAAGGTTGACGACACGGTGGAGCCCGGGGATGTCATCCGCACCAAATCCCGGTCCAAGGCCCAGATAACCTGTATCGACAATTCTCTCCTGACCATATCCCAGGAATCCCGCCTTGCCATCGAGGAGTTCAAGTTTGACCCCAATCAGGAGAAACGCCACGCGGTATTGCAGATCTTCCAAGGGCTGGCCTTGGCCGTGGTCAACAAAATCTTGAAGGCCGAGGAACCGGATTTCGTCATCAAGACCCAAACCGCAATCGTGGGGGTGAGGGGTACCGAGATCGGTATGCGCAATCAGCCCAACAGTTCCACGATTCTCAATTTTCAAGGCCACACCCAGGTGGGCAATATCTTTCCGGAGGTGAGCCGGCTGTTCCTGAAGGCCTTCAAAGTGGCTTTCTCCAGGGCCTCGTGGAACAATGGCTCCGGCCGGTGGGTACATTTGCGCGATATGCAGGGGACCACAGTGGAAGGTAATTTGCCCCCGATCACGCCCTTTGGCATCACCCCACAAGACCAGGTGCAGTTCATGCGTCAGCTCACCACCTATGCCCTTTCGGGCCAACACCACACCCCGGGAACCCCGGCGACCCAGACGGGCTCAAACCTCCCGGTCGGCCTCCATCTGCCGGGGAGCCAGAACACCGTAAACAACCTTACTACCATCACGGTCCCGCCCAAGGTGGTGCCTCAGGTCCAGGTCCCTGCGCCGACCCCGACGCCGGCCCCGGCGTCGACGGAGCCCCATCCGTTGTCCCCGGGCTACAGCACTGGGAGCTAAACGGGATTATTACCCTATATGAGAGGCGGTTAGATTCTTTACCCATTGCCGGGCGGGACTTGGGAGGCCCGGCAAGGGCACCGGAAGTGAGGCTGCCATGAGCGCCCCGCCCTGCCCTTAGCCCGGCAGGGAAGAGATAGCGCCGTCCTTTCCGGGGATCAGCCTTCAGCCAGGAAATTTCGAGTCTTCCCGCCCTGGCGCGGCGGTATTTTCGACGGGCCTTCTAAAAATATTTACTTCTCATTCGTATCCCCTTATGATGCCGGTAGTCCCTTGTGGACCAGCCCCACCAAGCCATGCCTTTAGGGAAGAGTCAGCTTTAATCTTCAGGGCAGGCCTTGGTGGGACACCGATCCATGACTTTGAAGGACTCAGGTCCCACCCATGATACACCGCCTGGCCGCTTTCGTTAAGTCGCCCATCGCCCGCTGGATTGTCGGCGTTACCCTGGTGATGTGCGCCCTGCTCATCTGGCGTCCCACCTTCTGCGAGTTTTTCGAACTCAAGCTCTACGATCTCAAATTCCGGTTCCGGGGTCCCATCCCGGCCGGCCAGCAAGTAGCCATTGTGGCCATTGACGACGACAGCCTCAAGACCGTGGGCCGCTGGCCCTGGTCCCGGGAGAACATGGCCCGCATGCTTACCCGGCTGAAACAGGCCGGTCCCCGGGTCATCGCCCTTGACATCATCTTCGCCGAAAAGGAACAAACCGCATCCTACCAGGCAATCAAGAATCTCAGCGACGGCTTGGCCCGGCGGGGGGTCTCGCCGGAGATCCTCAAAATCCTTGAGGTGGAGAAAAACCGGGCCGACGTGGACCGTCTTCTGGCCAAGGTCCTCAAGCAGGGGTCCCCCACCATCCTGGGTTTCTTTTTCCGGAGCTTGGGCGGCAAGACCCGCGGAGTTGAGGCCGACAAGCTCATGGGAGCTTCTTTCTTGCAGGCCTCCACCTATAACGTGGTGCGGCTCCTGGACACCAAACCTTCCCAAGTCCAGTTGGTCGGCGCCGCCGGGATCGAACGCAATCTCCCGGAGATCACCGAGGCCGGCGCCGGCGACGGCTATTTCAACATGATTCCCGATCCCGACGGCACCGTGCGTTGGTTTCCCATGGCCGTCATGTATGGCGGCGAGTTCTTTGCCCCCATGGCCCTGGTGACCCTGTCCCATGCCGCGGAGCGGGCCCCCATGGCCATCACCCTGTCCCGGTGGGGGGTGGATGAGGTTCGCCTGGGGCCGCATACGGTGCCCGTCGACCGTTATGGCCGCATGCTCATCAATTACCTCGGCCCCGAGGGGAGCATCCCCACCTATTCCGCCACCGGCGTCATGAACGGTACCCTGCCGCCCGAGGCCTTGAAGGACAAGATCGTCATCGTCGGGGCCACCGCCGTGGGCATCTACGACCTCCGGGTGACGCCATTCTCCGGGACCTTCCCCGGGGTGGAGGTCCAGGCCACCATCATGGACAACCTGCTCCGCGGCAATTTCATCCGCACCCCACCCTTCGGCCTGATCTTCATGCTGCTGGTCCTGGTGGCCTTGGCAGTCATGCTGGGCATAGTCCTGCCCCGGTTCTCCGCCGCCTGGGCCTTCATCTTCACCCTCATCATCATAGAAGCCTACGTCGGCTTCAACTATTACCTGTTCACCCGGCAGGGCTTGCAGCTAGAACTCTTTTATCCCCTGGGCCTCATCGTCCTGGTTTACCTGGGGGTCACCATGCAGCGGTTCCTGGCGGAGGAACGGGAACGGGAGCGCATCCGCAAGACCTTTGAATCCTACGTGGCCCCCGCCGTCGTCCAGGAGATGCTGAAGCACCCTGAGCAGTTGCGCCTGGGAGGGGAACGCCGGGAGATCACCGTGCTGTTTACCGACATCCGGGGCTTCACCACGATGTCGGAGAACCTGAATCCTGAGGCCCTGGTAAAACTCCTTCACGACTTCCTCAACCCCATGAGCAACATCATTATCAACCAGGGGGGAACCATTGACAAGTACATGGGCGACGCCATCATGGCCCTCTTCGGAGCCCCACTCGTGCAGCCGGACCATCCCCGCCTGGCCTGCCGGGCCGCCCTGGAGATGGTCGGCAGCCTGGCGGCCCTGAACCAGACCTGGGCCGAGCAGGGCCGCCCGCCCCTGAAGGTCGGGGTGGGGGTCAATACCGGCCCGGTGGCCGTGGGCAACATGGGTTCCGACCGGCTCTTCGACTATACCGCCATCGGCGACAATGTTAATCTGGCCTCCCGCCTGGAGGGGCTCAACAAGTATTACGGCACCAGCATCCTCATCAGCGACACCACCGCCAAGGCCCTGGAAGGGGGCTTCATCCTCCGGGACGTGGACTTGGTAAGGGTCAAAGGCAAGGTCCAGGGAGTCCGCATCCATGAATTGCTGGGAGAGGGCGAGCCGGACCCGGAACTGGCCCGCTTCCTCGAATTACACCACCGGGCCTTAAGCCTCTACCGGGAAAAACGCTTCCCCGAGTGTCAGCCCGTCTTTGCTCAGGCCCTGGAAATTCACCCAGGCGATGCCACCTGCCAGCACTACCTCACCCTGGCCCAGAAGCACCACGAGACCCCGCCGGCCCGCGACTGGGAAGCCGTGACCGTCATGGAGGGGAAGTAGCCCGTTCAATCAAGCCTAACCAGATGAATAATCTGAAATTAGTGGCCAATATTCTTTTAACTTCTCTATCAACTTTACTTATTGTCAACGAAGATAATTTTATTTTCATTCATAAATATTTAACGATTTGTAAAATATTTTGACACTGCACCATCACGACGAAATCATTTTATCCCTTTATGTTCAACAAGATACAGCCGCTGAGCCCAGGGTATGGTCCTTGCAAAAAATTTAGTTACGCCTGTTTTCAGGTTTGCGCCTGCTGCTCCTTAACTAGCCTGATCTCCGGTTTGATGCGCTGACCGGGCCAGGCTCAAACCCCAGGCTTTTCTCTGCGAGGCCGAGCATAGCTCCCAATCAGGGAAAAAATTGCGGCGATAGTTGCCACTTATCAGCAAGTTGACCTCGGAGCAACAGGTTCTGCCAGTGGTGCGTCTAAGGTACACCTCAGACAAACTCATTTTACTCTGTTGTACTCCTTCATCTCCTTGTTAATCGATGCCGCAGGAAATGAGTCGCCGCGATGGATTATAATATTCCCTTTCCGCAGGGAAGAAAAATAACTTTATGAAAAACTTTCTCTATCCGCATCGTTGATCTGATATTGGATAAAAAATTATTAATTATCAATTATTTATATTATAGTTTAATAATAAGAGGACCTGGGCTGCCGCCAGGTACCGGTCTAGTGAAACGGGGTCAAACATGGAAGTGAGATCTGATGGAATCATGGAAGAGGACTTTTTTGACCGGAATCACTTAAACCAGGTCCTTCTGGACCATATCCCTTGTATCGCCCTCCTGATTCGACTCTCCACCTGGACCATTGTCGCCTCTAACCAGGCCGCGGCCAAGGTCGGGGCCAGCCCCGGAACGCAATGTTTTGCCGCCTGGGGACAGAGGCAAGATGTCTGCCCGTGGTGCCTCGCCTCGGCTCTCCAGGAGACCGGGGAACCACAGCACCAGGAATGGGAGGCCTTGGGCACCGTCTGGGACGCCTATTGGAAACCGGCGGGACCGGACTTATTCCTGCACTACGCCTTCGATATCACCGACCGAAAGCGAATCGAGGCGGCTCTAAAGGAGAGCGAGCAGAGATTCAGAGATATTGCCGATAACACCCAGCAATGGGTTTGGGAAGTCGATCCCCAGGGCAGATATACCTACGCCAGTCCGGTGGTGGAGAAATTGATAGGATATAAGCCCGAGGAAATACTCGGCAAACATTTTTATGATTTTTTCCCTGCCAATGAGCGTAAAGAACTGAAACAAGCCGCCTTTAGGGTATTCGCGGCCAAACGGCCGTTCACAGAATTTCTCAATCCCAACCTCCACAAGAATGGTGAAACTATCTGGCTATCGACCAGCGGAGTCCCCATCCTTGATGAACAGGGCAATCTTTTAGGTTATCGGGGCGCCGACAAAGATGTTACCGGGCAAAAACTGGCCGAGGAAGCGCTGCGGCAGAATGAGGAAAAATACCGGCTGCTGGTGAATCAGATCCCGGCCGTCGTGTTTAAAGGCTATCCGGATTGGAGCCTGGACGTTCTGGATCGAAAAATTGAGGCCCTCACCGGCTACCGTAAAGAAGACTTCAATACACGCCGGGTCAAATGGTCTGACCTGGTTCACGAAGAAGACCTGGGGCAGGCCCAGGCGGCTTTCGTTGCAGCCCTGAAGAGTGACGGGGCTTTCAGGCGGAATTACCGCATCAGAAGGAAGGATGGGGAAATTCGCTGGCTCCATTGTCAGGGGCAGATATGCTCCAATGCCGCAGGGGAAATTGAGCATATCAGCGGTGTCGTCTTTGATGTCACCGACTCCAAGCAGTTGGAGGAGGCCCTGGCCCAGGAAGCGATCCGGCGGCGCATCCTGGTGGAGCAGTCCAGGGACGGCATCGTCGTCCTCGATCAGAACGGCAAGGTCTACGAGGCGAACCGGCGCTTTGCCGAGATGCTGGGGTATGCCGCCGAGGAAATTCGTCAACTCCACGTCTGGGAATGGGACGGACAATTTTCCCGGGAGCAGATTCAGGAGATGATCCGGACCGTTGATGCGGACGGTGATCACTTTGAGACGATCCATCGCCGCAAGGACGGCACGCGGTTCGAGGTTGAAATCAGCACCAACGGGGCCGTCCTGGCCGGGCAAAAGCTGATATTTTGCGTCTGCCGGGATATTTCGCCACGCAAGGCCGCGGAGCGAGCTTTGCAAGAGAGTGAGGCCCGGCTCCACCTGGCCTTGGCCGGGGCGCAAATGGGCGTCTGGGAATGGAACGTGCAAACAGACGCCTGTTTCTGGTCGCCGGAATGCTACCAAATTTTTGGGGTGGAGAGCTTCGATGGAAACCTGGAATCCTTTAAGAAGCTCGTGCACTCTGAGGACCTGAACCGGGTAATGAGGGCGTCCAGTCAAGCACTGGCCAATGGGACGGTTTACCAGGAAGAGTTCCGTATCATCTTCCCCGGCGGTGAGGTGCGCTGGGTATCCAGCTTGGGACGGGCGGAATATGACGAAAATGACCGGCCCCGGAGAATGGTCGGCACCATTACGGATATCACTGAAAAGAAGCAGGCTCAGACCGCCTTGGAGGAATCGCTCTCTATCTATAAAGCTACCCTGGAGTCCACCGCCGATGGCATCCTGGTAGTTGATCTTAAAGGGCGGATGGTGAGCTGGAACCAAAAGTTTATGGCCATGTGGCGCTTGCCCGAGGAAATTAAGGCAGAGCGGAATGATGCTAAAGCTCTGGCCTTTGTCCTGGATCAACTGATTGATCCAGAGGGCTTCTTGCAGAAAGTGAGGGAGCTCTACGCCCATCCGGCCGCGGAAAGCTCAGACACGTTCTCTTTTAAAGATGGCCGGGTGTTTGAACGCTATTCCATTCCCCAGTATCTGGATAGCACTATTGTGGGCCGGGTCTGGAGTTTCAGAGACGTCACGGCGCCCCAGCGGGCGGAAAAAGCGCTGCTCGACACCCGGGAACATCTGGAGTTGGCGCTGAAAGGCGCCGACCTGGGCACCTGGGACTGGGATGTGTCCACCGGCGCGGTACGGTTCAATGAACGCTGGGCCGGGATGCTGGGTTACCGGCTTGAGGAAATTGAGCCACATGTCCGCTCCTGGGAGAGCCTGGTCCACCCTGAGGACCTGCCTGCCGCCTTGGCAGCCCTCAACGCCCATCTGGAAGGGAAGACGCCTTTTTATGAAACCGAGTACCGCCTGCGCTGCAAATCAGGCGCATGGCTCTGGATTCTGGACAAGGGCCGGGTCATTGAACGGGACGCCGCGGGCAACCCCCTGCGGGCCTGTGGCACGCACCTGGACATCAGTGATCGTAAGCAGGCCGAGGAGGCTCTCCGGGCCCATTTGTCCCTTCTGCAAACCCTGATGGACACTATGCCAAGCCCCATTTTTTATAAGAACGTCGAAGGCGTATATCTGGGATGCAACCAGGCCCTCAGCGATTTCCTGGGCGTGCCGAAAGAAAAGATTATCGGGAGGACGGTGTACGACCTGTATCCCAAAGATCTGGCCGACAAGTACTTTGCCATGGATTCAGCCTTGTTCCGGAAGTCCGGGGTTCAGATATACGATTATTCTATGTTGCACGCTGATGGCACCAGACATGATGTCAATTTCAATAAGGCGACCTACTTAACCCCGCAAGGCGCCCTGGGCGGGCTGGTGGGGGTAATGATCGACATCACCGACCGCAAAAAAAGTGAACTAGAACGGTTGCGGTTGAGTAAACTGGAGTCCTTGGCTACCCTGGCGGGAGGCATCGCCCACGACTTTAACAATATCCTCACCGCCATTATGGGCAACATCAGCCTGGCTATCATGGATCTTCGGGGGAACGAGTACCTCGGGTCACTAATGAACGAGGCCGAAAAGGCTTGTATACAAGCTCAGACTTTGGCCCGGCAGCTGCTGACCTTCGCCAAGGGCGGCGCACCGATCAAGGAGTTGGTCTCGTTGGCAAAAAAAGTCACTGAAACCGGATTCTTTGCCTCCCGGGGCTCAAACGTTAAGTGCGAATTTGATTTCCCGGCAGACCTTTGGGGGGTACAAGCGGATCCTGGCCAAATCAGCCAGGTTTTTCAGAACCTGATCATCAATGCCATTCAAGCCATGCCCACCGGCGGGACGATCCGGGTGCAGGGAGAAAATGTAGCAGTGCGGCCAGGGAGTGTCCTACCCCTGGACCCCGGCAACTATGTGAAGACCTCCATTCAGGATCAGGGTATCGGTATACCGGCAGAGCATCTCCCCAGAATCTTCGACCCTTATTTTTCCACCAAACAAAAGGGGAGTGGACTGGGTTTGGCCACGGCCTATTCGATTGTGAAAAATCACCAGGGCCATATTGCCGTGGAGTCAAAACTGGGAGCGGGAACGAACATGCACGTCTACCTGCCGGCTACATCCCAGGGCACTATTGAGCCGTTGCCGGAGAAATCAAAGGTGGTCACCGGGCAAGGCAAGATATTGGTGATGGATGATGAAGAAATCGTGCGGCAAACTCTCAGTAAGTTGTTGGGCTATCTGGGCTACGAAGTGACGTTTGCCAGGGATGGGAATGAAGCCATTGAACAGTTCATCCAGGCACGGGAAGCCAGCCAGAAATTTGATGTGGTGATTCTGGACCTCACCGTCCCGGGGGGCATGGGGGGCAAGGCAGCCATAGGGAAACTTCTCCGGATCGATCCCCAGGTAAAAGCCATAGTCTCCAGTGGTTATTCAGACGATCCGATAATGGCCAACTTTTTAGAATATGGGTTCTCCGGGGTCATAGCTAAACCCTACAGGGTTGCAGAATTGAGCAAAGTATTGCATAGAGTACTCGATGAGGGGGGGACAATTTAATTCCTCAACTAAGAATAATTTATATTAGCTATAAGATAGTTGAGCCACAAGCGCCATGTCATGATCTGCCGATCAATTTCCCCTCATGGCCCCGGTCTCCCTCTAATCCCTAAATTGCGGCCAAAAACTTCTCCAGACTTTCCCGGTTCTCCACGCTGTAAAAATTCTCCTTGGGCACTTCGGGCAAGGTTTTCCGCACCAGTCCGGTGAGGACGTTTTTGGGCCCCACTTCCACCCAGGTGTCCACTCCGGCGGCCTGCAGATTGAGAATGAGTTCGGCCCATCGCACCGGGCTGGTGAGCTGGGCGCCCATGGCCGACCGCAGGGTTCCCGGATCAGTCTCCGTCTTCGCGGTGGCGTTAAGATAGAGGGGCAGCCGGGGCGCCCTGAAGTCCAGCTTCGCCATGAACGCGGCGAAATCCCGGGTGGCCTCCTCCATCAAAGGCGAATGCCAGGCCCCGGAGACCTTTAAAGGGATCACCTTGGCTCCTTCGGCCTTGGCCAGATTCCCCGCCCGGGCCACCATTTCCGGGGCGCCGGAAATTACCGTCTGTACCGGGGTATTAAAGTTGGCCAGGGCAAGGGGGCCTTCCTTGGTCAAGGGATGGACCAGGCCTCGCAGCTTCTCCGGCGTCAGGCCGATGACCGCCGCCATGGCCCCCGGATATTTCTCCGCTTCCCGGTGCATGAGGCGGCCGCGCTCGGCTACGGCGGCGATGGTATCATGGGCGGTCAGCACCCCCGCAGCGTAAAGGGCGCTGTACTCCCCCAGGCTGTGGCCGCACACCGCGACCGGCGTTACCCCGGCTTTGGCCAGGGCCCGGTAGAGACAGAGATTGACCAAGGTCACCGCGGGCTGGAGATTCACCGTCAGGGTGAGTTCCTCCATGGGCCCGGTGAAACAGAGCCTCTTTAAAGGCAGCCCGGTGGTGTCCTCCGCCAGGCCGAACAACTCCCGGGCGCCAGGGTCGGAGTCAAAAAGGTCCTGCCCCATGCCCACATACTGGGAACCCTGTCCGGGAAAGAGAAAAGCCACAAGAGCCATAAATCACCTCAAGCAAAAGAAATTAAAGAATTATTTTACCTCTAAAAGTCTGGCATCGGAAGCGGGGCGGGGAGGTTTTTCTGCCCGGGCCAAAATTTTTCCTAAGACCTGAACCTGCCTCCTAACCGTTTCAGGCCTTGAGGGTTGACAAGGTCCTTAAGGTTCGGATATTTTGAACATGCGAGAGCAAAATCGCGGCTTTCAATCTTTATTACCCGGAATAATAATAGGATAAATTGCACAGTGAAAAAGTCTAAGAAATTAATATTTACTGGTCTAATGATTCTTATAGTGCTCATTTGTGTAGAAGGCATGGCGCGCCTGACGTATTTCGTCATGTACCGGCGTGCCTATGATGTGTCTAATTTGTATAATTTTGTGAAATATAGCAACTACAAGCTGAGCGATGAATTTGCCTTGTGGTGGGATCAGGAGATCATCCATCCATATTTAGGTTTTCTTATTGATTTTAAGGATAAAAATAAGAATAACGAGACCTACGGATTTACCACTTCCGTGGACCCGGTAGTCAAAAGGGAACCCGGCAAATTGAACGTGGTGGTCTTGGGGGGATCGGTGGCGGCAAGTATGGGACAGATCTTGCGAGAGGCCTTCCACCGGGTTTGCCGGGTGCCCCCCAATGTAGTCACCTTGGGGGTTGCCGGCTACAAGCAGCCGCAACAATTGCTGGCGTTGACCTATTTTTTGTCCCTGGGGGCCGAATATGATCTGATTATCAACCTGGACGGCTATAACGAAATCGTGCTGCCTGTTACGGATAATTATGATGTCGGGGTCAACCCCTTTTTTCCCAGGAATTGGAATCTGAGGATCAATCGCCAACCGAGCAAAAAGATCCTGGCGGTGATCGGCAAGATGCGATACTTGCGGGACCTCAAGGAGGAAAACCTGGAAGCTTTGCCCTCCAGCTTCTTTAGAGGCAGCGCCGTATTCGGCCTTGTGAAGGTACAGCAATTTAAACTATTGAACCGGAATATTGATCGCGCTACCGATAAATTAATCAAATTGCAGCAGGAGGAAGTCAAAAGATTTGAAGAAACCGGACCATTCTTTCCCTATAAAGATATTCGGCAGCTTTACGATGATGCCGCGGCGGTTTGGATACGGAGTTCGGTGCTGCTTGACAAGCTGGCCAGAGAAAACAGCATGGAGTATTATCATTTCCTCCAGCCTAATCAATATGTCCAGGGGTCAAAGGTCCTGACTGCGGAAGAGAGGCGCCTGGCTTATTTGGAAAGGGTCGAAACCAGCAAATCGGCTCTTATCGGTTATCCCATACTCATCAAACAAGGCAGGAAACTGCTGGAGAAGAACATTAAATTCTTTGACGCCACCATGGTGTATGCCAAAGAAAAAGAGACGGTTTATATAGATATTTGCTGCCATTTTAATGAGCGCGGCAAAGAGGTGTTGACCGCATATATGATGGACAAAATTCTCCAAAATCCCCGCATAAAGCCATTTCTGAAAGAACCGCTACCAGGCCCCGGCCCTTCAAAACCTTGATGCATTGCCGCAAAACAATTGCTGGAACTGGTCAATTTCCGCCCGGGCATCCGGTTTGGTGACCACCGCGGCGATGGCGCACACCGCGTCGGCGCCGGCCTCGATGACCGCCGGCGCATTGGCCAGGGTGATGCCGCCGATGGCCACCAGGGGAAGGCTCACTCGCCGGCGAATCTCGGCCAGGAGCGCTATTCCGGCGGGGGCGCCGGCGTCGCCCTTGGTGGCAGTGCTGAAGATGGGCGACACTCCCAGGTAATTCGCGCCCGCGGCCTGGGCCGCCAGCGCTTCGGCCACGGTGTGGACTGTGACCCCGATGATTTTCTCCGGCCCCAGCATTTTGCGGGCCTCGGGGCAGGGCAGGTCCTCTTGGCCTAAATGCACCCCGTCAGCCCCCACCTCCAATAAAAGATCCACCCGGTCGTTGACCAAAAACCGGATGTGGCGGCAGAGCTGCCGCAATTGCCGGGCCTCGGCCACCAGGTCGAGGGAAAGGCCCTGCTTCTGCCGGTACTGCACCACCCGCACCCCGGCGGCCACCGCCGCGGCCACGTCGCTTACGTTCCCGGCCCGGCTCAAGGCCGCCCCGGTAATGAAATAGTAACCCCTCACCCGCTCACCCGCCGCCGGTCCGCCAGGGTCGGCTCGTCCAGGGCGTCCAGGCAGTCAAAGAGTTTGACCTTGAAGCTGCCGGGGCCCGGGGAGAGTTCGGCTGCAAGCTCCGCCGCCACATTAAAGCAGATCAGGCCCGCGGCCGCGGCCAGGGCCAAGTCGGGCTCCACCGCGGCAAAGGCGCCGATCACCGAGGCCGCCATGCAGCCGGTGCCTACCACCCGGGACATGAGGGGGTGGCCGTTTTTGATCACAAATTGCCGGCTGCCGTCAACCACCAGGTCTTCTGGACCAGTAATGACCACCGTGCATTTACGCCTGAGGGCCAGGCTCAGGGCCACCGCCTCCAGGTCCATCTCCACCGGGGCCGCGTCCACCCCTTTGGTCCGGACCTGGGCCCCGCCGATCCGGGCCACCTCCGAGGCGTTGCCCTTGATGAGGTCGATCCTCGTCTCATCTAACAGCTCGAAGCATTTCCAGTCCCGGAAGGCGGTGGCCCCGGCCCCGCACACGTCCAAGACCACCGGGATCCCTTTGGCGTTAGCGGCCCGGGCCGCCAGCTTCATGGCCTCGACCAACGGAACCGTCAAGGTGCCGATGTTGAGGACCAGGGCGGAGGCCAGCCGGGCCATCTCCTCCACCTCTTCCGGGGCATGGGCCATGACCGGGGAGGCCCCCAGCACTTTGATCACCTGGGCGCAGTCGTAGATGGTGACCCAGTTGGTCAGGTGATGGATCACCGGGCTTTGCGTCCGGACCCTCTCCAGCAGGGTAAAGGCCTTGAGCTTAATGGTGGGCATGAACCGATCCTGGTGAATTTCTTTCCACTATATAGTCTATGTCCCTGCGGGGCAAAGGCAAATGACGCCTGATACTATTTCGCAATCAAATGGTGGCACAGACGTCTCGCCTGTGCAGGCGCAGGCTGAAGCCTGCGGCTACCATAGATTGCTGTTTGATTGCAACTCGAGGCCTCTGCGAAAGTCTCTATCGCTATTCTTCCTCATCAAAATGTGGCGTAGGCGCCCTCGCCTGCGCCTGGATACAGTATGGACAGCCGAGGGCGGCTATCCTACATGAGACTTTCGCAGAGGTCTCAACTCGGTATGAGGCAGGAGGGACCCCCGAGGGAGTGGCTCGTCAGGTCGAACTGTTCCTCAGGAGATGATCGTCTCCCTTAAGGCCCGGGCCGCGGCCAAAACATCCGCGGCCGCCGTGACCGCGCTCATGACCGCCGGGTGCCGGGCTCCCATGGCCACCACCCGGGCAATGTTGCCAATATTAATGCCGCCCATGGTGCTCCAGGGAATCGTCAGATGCGGCGTCAGGCGCAGGATGGCATCAACCCCTAGCGCCACGGCGTCGGGCTTAGTGGCGGTGGGGAAGATGGGGCCGATATTAACGTATCCGGCCCCGGCCGCCTGGGCCGCCAGCGCTTCTTCCAGACCATGGCTGGAGGCGCCGACGATGAGGTCCGGGGCGATACGCCGGGCCGCGGCCACGGGGAGGTCCGTCTGGCCCAGGTGCACCCCGTCGGCCCCCGCGGCCAGGGCGATGTCCACCCGGTCATCGATAAGCAGCAAAGACCCCGCGGCCTCAGTGCGCCGGCGGAATTCCTGCGCCAGTTCATAAAGAGCGCGGTCTGTCAGGTCTTTTTCCCGGAGTTGCACGATTTTCACCCCGGCGGCCAAGACCTGGTCCAACACCGCAAGCGAGGTGCGGCCGGCGCAGAAGGCTTCCGTGATGACCACATAGAGGTCGGCCTGCTCAAAGGCGGCCAGTCGCCGGGCCAGGTCCATCAGCCGCCTCCCACCAGACGCACCAGTTCCAGGACGTCGCCCTCGGACAAATGGGTCTCCCGGTAGGCCTCGCGGTCCACGATCTCCCGGTTGCGCTCGACGATGGTCCCCTGGGGGTGGAGGCCCAGTT
>Ga0351860_1015_pt1 | contig 49631 bp, 40 predicted proteins | sample BONcelHFGM3001F8_FD_206791 | JGI IMG/M metagenome (GOLD analysis project Ga0351860, IMG submission 206791) | Enriched cells from coal bed in the Powder River Basin, Montana, United States - BONCAT cells FGM rep2 HSBNCT.FGM.300.1.F8 ...
ACCGGCCCATAAGGAGGAGCCGCAACCAAGGATGGAGCCTCAGGCTTTTTCTCCCCTTTTCGCCTTTTTCCCTCTTCCCCTTTTCCCCCTTTTTATTTGACCCCCTGCTCATCCCGGAATAATTTATACGTGATGGAATCCACCAGCGCCTGCCAGGAGGCGTCGATGATGTCGGTGGCCACTCCCACCGTGTTCCACCACTGGTGGCCGTCCCGGCAGACGATGAGGACCCGGACCATGGCGCCGGTGCCCCGCATGCCAGGGAGCACCCTGACCTTATAGTCTTCCAGGATGATCTCCGTCAGCCGGGGATAGAACCGGACCAGCGCCTTGAGGAGGGCGTTGTTCAGGGCGTCCACCGGGCCGTTGCCGAAGGCGGCGGTGTGCACTTCATGGGGTCCAACCCGCACCCTCAGGGTGGCTTCGGGGAGCGGCGACTCCGGCCCGCCCACCTTCTGGTCGATGACCCGGTAGGCCTGAAGCTGGAAGTATTCCTTGTACTGGCCCAACGCCGCCCGCAGGAGCAATTCGAGAGAGGCCTCGGCGTCTTCGAACTGGAACCCCTGGGCCTCCAGTTCCTTGACCTTGTCCAGGATGGTCTTGATGTTGCTGTCGAAGGGCGGCAGTTCCAGCCCCTGCGCCTCCAGGCCGAGAAACTGCTTCAGCTTGTCCAGGGCCTGCCGCACCGCCGCGTCGTGGCTCCCCATCTCCAGCCCCAATTCCTGGGCCTTCATGAGGATGTTGCCCCGGCCCGACAGGTCGGAAACCGGGATCACCCGAGCGTTGCCCACCAGGGCCGGGTCGATGTGCTCGTAGGCCTTGGGGTTGCGTTTGACCGCGGCGGCGTGGATGCCGCCTTTGTGGGCGAAGGCGCTCTTGCCCACATAGGGCTGATAGCGGTTGGGCCTGACGTTGGCGGCTTCGTAGACGAACCGGGAGACCTCGGTGAGCCGCTTCAGATGGCCGGGGTCCAGGCACGCCAGCCCCATCTTCAACTGGAGGTTGGGGATGATGGAGCAGAGGTTGGCGTTGCCGCAGCGCTCACCCACGCCGTTGATGGTCCCCTGGACCTGGCTGCATCCCAGTTCCACCGCGGCGACGGAGTTGGCCACCGCCAGTTCCGAATCGTTGTGGGCGTGGATTCCCAGAGGCGTTTTGGGGAAGCGCCCCTGCACTGCCTTAACGATCTCCATCAGATCGGATGTCAGGGTGCCGCCGTTGGTGTCGCACAGTACCAGGTACTGGGCCCCGCCCTTGAGGGCCGCCTCCAGGCTGCTCAGGGCGTAGTCCCGGTCTTCCTTGAAGGCGTCGAAGAAGTGCTCGGCATCGTAAAACAGCTCCTCCACCCGGGGCTTGAGGTAGCCCAGAGAGCCGGTGATGAGTTCCAGGTTGCGCTCCGGCGTGGTCTGGAGGATCTCCCTGACCTGGAACAGGGACGACTTGCCGAAGATGGTCACCACCGGCGCCAGACTGATGAGGAGTTCCTGCATGTTGGGGTCGGCTTCCGGGGCCCGGTCTTTGTGATGGGTGCTGCCGAAAGCGGCGATGCGGCTTAACCCCAGCTCGTAGTTGCGGATTTCGGTGAAAAAATCCTTGTCCTTGGGGTTGGAGCCGGGCCAGCCGCCTTCGATGTAATGAATCCCCAGGTGCGCCAGTTTTTGGGCGATGCGAATTTTGTCGGCCAGGGACAGGTTGAAGTCCTCGGCCTGGGTGCCGTCTCTCAGGGTGGTGTCATAGATTTTTATCTGGCGCATGATGACCTCGTTCAAGGTTCAAGGTTCAAGGTTCAAAGTTGAAGGTCTCGGGTTCAAAGCCATAACTTTGAACTTTAAACCTCGAACTTTGAACTATTTTTTCTTCGGCGGCGGCATGTCCAGCCCGAAGGCGTCGTGGAGCACCCGCACGGCCAATTCGCCGTATTTGTCTTCAATGACGCAGGAAATCTTGATCTCCGAGGTGCTGATCATCAAGATGTTGATGTTTTCCGCCGCCATGGCCTCGAACATCCGGGCCGCCACCCCGGCGTTGTTCTTCATGCCCACGCCGACGACGGAGACCTTGGCGATGTTCTCCTCGCTCAACACCCGCGCGGCCCCGATATCCGCGGCCACCGGGTTGACGATGGCCAGGGTCTTTTTCAAGTCCCCCTTGGGCACCGTAAAGGTGAGGTCGGTGTGGCCTTCAATGCTGGTGTTCTGGATGATCATATCCACCACGATGTTGGCGTCCGCCACCGGCTGGAACAGGTGCAACGCCACTCCGGGGCGGTCGGGAACCCGGGTGATGGTGACCCGGGCGTCATTGCGGCTGAGCGCCACGCCGGATACCGGCACAATTTCCATGTCTTTGTCCTCCACGGTCACCAGGGTGCCCGGCTCGTCGGAAAAACTGCTGCGCACCACCAGGGGTACGCCATAGCGTCTGGCAAAACCCACGGAGCGAATCTCCAGGACCTTGGCCCCCATGGAAGCCATTTCCAGCATCTCGTCATAGGAGATGCGGTCGAGCTTGCGGGCCTTGGGATAGATCCGGGGATCGGTGGTGTAGACCCCGTCCACGTCGGTGTAGATTTCGCACAGGTCGGCTTTCAACGACGCGGCAATGGCCACCGCCGTGGTGTCGGAGCCGCCCCGGCCCAGGGTGGTGATATTGCCCACTTCGTCCACGCCCTGGAAGCCGGCCACGGTGACAATCCGCCCTTTCTTCAATTCTTCTTTTATACGGGCGGTGTCGATGCCGAGGATCCGGGCCCGGCCGTAGGCCCGGTCGGTGTAAATCCGGGCCTGGTGGGAAAGCAGCGAAGTGGCCGGTACGCCCTGAGACCGGAGAAACATGGAAAACAGGGACACAGTCACCTGCTCGCCGGTGGCCAGGAGCACGTCCATTTCCCGGGGGTCCGGGTCATCGGACAATTCTTTGCCGAGATTGATGAGGCGGTCGGTTTCGCCGGCCATGGCGGACAGCACCACCACCATCTTGTTGCCGTCCCGCCAACCCTTGACTACCCGGTTGGCCACATTAGCGATGCGATCGGGGTTGGCCACCGAGGTGCCGCCATATTTTTGCACAATGATAGGCACGCCTGAACTCCAGTAATTTATAAAATATTAATTATATCTCATCTTTAAAAAAAGCAAAGCGCTCTTGAGCCCGGTTTTGCATTTGCATAACATGAATTTTTAGATTGACGCTGGTGCACAAATGGTGGTATTAAATGAAAAAAATCACAAGTAAAGGAGGCCAGATCCATGGCTGCAAAATTGATCAAAGGGGCCGAAGTGGCCGCCCAGATTCGCGCCGAACTGAAGCAAGAGGTAGAAGAACTCAAGGCCAAGCACAATATAGTCCCGGGCCTGGTAACCATCCTGGTGGGCCAGGACCCCGGCTCCGTCAGCTACGTCACCGCCAAGCAGAAGACCTCCCACGAGCTTGGCTTCTATTCCATCCAGGACAATCAGGAGCCGGATATCACCGAAGCGGCCCTGCTGGCCCTCCTGGACAAGTACAACAAGGATCCCAAGATTCACGGCATCCTGGTGCAGTTGCCCCTGCCCAAGCACATCGACTCCAACAAGGTGCTCTACGGCATTAATCCCGACAAAGACGTGGACGCCTTCCATCCGGTGAACGTGGGCCGCATCCTGATCGGCAACTATGCCTTCCTGCCCTGCACCCCGGCGGGCTGCCAGGAGCTCATCTATCGGGCCTATGGCGATCCCAAGGGTAAGGAAGTGGTGGTGGTGGGCCGCTCCAACATCGTGGGCAAACCCATGGTGGCCATCATGATCCAGAAGCGGGTCGGCGCCAACGCCACCGTTACCTGCGTCCACACCGGCACCCCCAAGGACAAGATGATCGAGCACTGCCGCCGGGCCGACATCCTCATCGTCGCCGCGGGCGTGCCCAATTACATCCAGGCCGACTGGGTCAAAGAAGGCGTCTGTGTCATCGACGTGGGCGTCAACCGCATCGGCATGACCGAATCCGGCAAGGCCAAGCTGGCCGGGGACGTGGACTTTGCCGCGGTCTCCGAGAAGGCCTCCTTCATCACCCCGGTGCCCGGCGGCGTCGGCCCCATGACCATCACCATGCTCATGAAAAACACCGTCATGGCCGCCAAACTGGCCGCTGGCCTGGTGAAACTGTAAGATTGATTTGAGGTGCAGTTTTTGGGGGAAAGGACTAAGGGCCGCGGGGGCGGGCCTTTACCCCTTCCCCCAAACCCCGTCCCCATATGTAAAAACGTAGGGGCGACCCACTGGGTCGCCCTTATCTTATTGGTAGCAGCAGCATGTGTATCATATTGATATTACATCAAATATCATAGATAACCCTAAATCTCGGCCATTGAACTGTGCCCTATCCTTTAGGCTCAATGCGAAAAGGCGATTTCCGGGTAGACCTCTTCCGGGTCAAAGACCTTGGGGTCGGCGATTTCCCAGCCGTCAGGGCTTAATTTGCGGAAAAAGCAGGATTGGTAGCCCAGTTCGCAGGCGCCGCCCGCGGGCCGCACCTTGAGGATCAATTGGTTTCCCGCGCAAGACAGGCGCACCTCCACCACGTCCTGAAAATGCCCCGAGGCCTCCCCCTTGGCCACCACCTTGCGTTTGGCCGGGTGGTAATAATAGACCCGGCCAGTGGCGGCTATGAGTTTCAGGGCCTCCTGATTCAGATCCACCAGCATCAACACCGTGCCGCTCGCGGCGTCCTGAATGACCGCCGGGATCAGCCGGCCGGCCGGCAGCGGCAGCCACTCCGGCAAACCGGACCATAATGCTTGCACCTTTAGCCTCCCTTTACCCCGGGCCGTTGGCGCCGGTACCCGGTTAAGCCTCCATATCATGATTTTATGGCCGTATTCCAGATAAATCTGTCCTGAAAAGTTCAAGGTTCAAGGTTCAAAGTTCAAGGTTGAGGCAGCGCACCAGCGGCGGGCGGGACGGCCGCCCGTTTCAGGCCTTGTACCAAACTGCGATCAAACAGATAATTTCTCTCCTGTAGGGGCGGACCCATGTGTCCGCCCTGGATCAAGGGCGCACACACGGGTGCGCCCCTACAGGAAGGGGTTTTCTTGCTTATATGGGCGCAACCTGGTATTACGGGTGGGCCAACGGCCCATGAAGAAATGCCCGGAAATTTCTCCCCCAAGCGCCGCGGTTAACTAAAATGTTCCCCGGGACACTACAGCCCAGAAAATATCTTGACATATTTTGTGGATAGATGGTATTTAGGAGGAGGCAAAGTGAAATTGTGCACAAATAATTCGTCCAAAATAGGGAGGAGTCAAAAACATGGCGAGATTAGGGTTTATAGAATTTTATTACAGCACCAAACACAAACCGGTCGATAAATATAAGTGCGATAATACCAACGTGCTTAATTTGCTGAAAAGCCTGGAAGCCAAAGGCGTAGAGACCGTCGCCATCGATATGGCGGATATTGCCGATCCTTTCAAGCAGTATCACAAGGCCTCCAGCGGCCCCGCCTCCGATAAGCGCCCCGTGTTCGGCGAGGTTCGCGGTTCGGATTATAAAGAATACTTCGGCAAGACCATCCCGGCCCTGTGCTGCTACGTCAAGAAAGGCGACCGGGCCCCGGTGGAGGTTTTTCCCCGTGGTGACAAAAAGTTGGGGCGGGAATATCTCATCGAGGAATTCTTGGAAAATTATATCGGCGAGCTGGAAGGACGGATCGAGTCCCCCGAAGCCCGCTAATCAACTTATTACATCCGGCCCCACCTAAAAGCGGTGGGGCCTTTTTTTTGGCCGCCGCCGGTGGCAATACGGCCGGGGGTGGCGCTCCTGGTTTACAATTCCTTAAGGGCCTGGGCATAAACTTCGTAAGCGGCCCGCCCGAAAAGCACCAGACGGACCCGCTCGATCTCCGGGTGGCCGGCCAGGTAGCCGGTTACGGTCTTCAAGGCGATTCGGGCCGCGTCCTCAATGGGGTAGCCGTAAATTCCGGTGGAGATGGACGGAAAGGCCAGGGATTTTAGGCCCTGGGCCGATGCCAGTTCCAGGCTTTTCCGGTAGCACGAGGCCAGAAGCTCCGGCTCCTGCCGGTGACCGTCCTGGTAGACCGGGCCCACGGTGTGGATCACGTACTTGGCCTTGAGGTTGCCGCCGGTGGTGATTCTGGCCTCTCCCGTCGGACACCCTCCGTGTCTTCGGCCTTCCGCCGCGATGGCCGGGCCGCCGGCCCGGTGGATGGCGCCGTCCACCCCGCCCCCGGGACGCAAGGCGGCATTGGCGGCGTTGACTATGGCCTCCGTGTCTTGCCGGGTGATATCTCCTTCCACCAGCTCCAGGGTCGATGCCCCAACCTTCACTTCCATGCCTTAGCCTCCGACTTCACTTTTCCCGAGTTGCGCTCAAAATGTAACGCAGTAAATGTAGGGGCGCACCTGTGTGTGCGCCCTCTTGGGGGGACACGCAGTGAGGTCCCCCCCTACAGAAAATTTTCATTTTCGGGGGTGGGACATTTGTGGTTTATGGCAGCAGTGTCCGGTTAGAAAATGGCATGCGCGCGTTCGGCCCCCCTCACCCCAACCCTCTCCCCCCGAAGCGGGTGGAGAGGGAGTAGGAGATGTCGCCGGGTTGAGTGACCATAAGGCATTAAATCTGTTCCACATTTTCCCCTCTCCCCCAATGCGGGAGAGGGTTAGGGTGATGGGGAAGTAATCTTCTCGGAGCAAGAAGCGCGCTCAGTAAATTTATTATTTTTGGACTGCGCATAACAAGCATCCTCCAAACCGGACAGTGCTGGGTTCATGGACTTTCAACGTGCAAAAGCCACCCGTTGAGGCGATTCGTGAACCGCCCCAACGACGAGAATGGCCCTCGGTCCCATCAACGCATTCTTGGTCAATTCATTGGGGAATCAGCCGGTACGGGGCCGCCCGTTTGGTCCACTCGCTTCCCGGGAATTTAGCTATCAGGGTGTCGTAGGCTGCCCGCAGGGGTTTGGGGTCGTGGGTCATTTTGTAGCGCGAAACCCCCAGATAAAAGACGGCCTCGGCCGCCGCGGCGCTGTTGGGGTATTCCCTCAGGGCCTCGTCAAACATGCCCTGCGCCTCGGGATGGGCCTCGGCGTTGAAATAATATTTGCCCTTGCCCACCATGAAGGTCGGAATGAATTCCTCGGGGGCGAGAAACCCAACTTCCCGGTGCACCTCGTTGCCGTCGGCGTCCAGTACGATGATGGTGGGGGTCCATTTCACGTTGAACTGGGTCATCAAGGCGGTGTTGGAGGTCTCGATCTGAACCGGAACAAAGTTATAATCCACGAACTTGACGACCTTGTCGTTGGGGTACGTAACCGCACCCATCTGTTGACACCCGATTCATTGAGGATTGAAAAAATCCAGCAGAATAGGCTTTTTCGTCTGTCGGGCGTGGTCCTTGGCCTTGGCCAGATCGTCCAGCCAGCAGATATTCAGGGCCATGGGAATTGCCTCCTTTCTCGGGATTGGGGCCGGCTGCGGCCCGCCGTATGGAAAAAAACATAAGCACTTCTGGTCAAAAGGCAAGGGAGCGGGTTCGGCTGGGCAGGGTGGGGATGCGGTTCCGGTGACTGGACGGGAGGGCTGAATCGCCCTCCCGCGGGGTTGGTTTTTCGATAGGTATTGGTCAGCGATGATTCATTATCAACCTGACAAATCCCGAACTCTCACGACACAATGATAACGGCGCAGCCTTTAGCTCCCTGCACCACCTTGTTGGTCACGCTTCCCAGGACCAGGGTTTTGGCCAGGCCCAGGCCGCGACGGCCCATGACGATGGTGTCGAAGTTCCCGGCCGCGGCGGCGCTGAGGATGTCTTCGGCCACGTCGTAATCTTTGGGCTGGAATTTATTGACCACCGCGTCTTTGGCGACCCCGGCCTTGGTTAAGCGCTCATGGGCTTTTTTCACCAGGGCCTGCCATTTTTGCTCCTGTTCTTTTTGCCAGGCGGCCACCAGCCGCTGCCGGGATGCTTTTTCTTTTTCATCCAGGATGTGGCCGTCATCCCAGAAAGCCGGCGGCAGGCCCGACAACACATGCAGCAGCGTGACCTGCACCCCCGGGGTGTGACCGAAGGCTTCGGCCACATATTCCACTGCGCCCCAGGCGCCTGGCGAGCTATCCAGGGCGATTAGTACCTTATGGGCCATGACTTCCTCCTTTTGCCGAGATGAGGTTAATGTTAAGCACCCTGGGGAGGGTATGTCAACCGCCGGGTCCGGCTAAAGGTATCGTTAGGGGTGAAAGTGCCGGCAGTTTTATTCCTGAGGCGAGAGGCGCAGTTCAGAGTTCGGCGATCTTGCCTTGCCGTGATCAGCCGTTCCGGTTAATCCTCATACAAAAATCTTGCAATGTCATCCCCATGCCCATAAAATCCCCAGTAAAAACCATGGTTATGGACCAGAGAGACGATTCCTTCTATAGTCCCCCGGACACCGGCCAGGTAGACCGCCTGCTGGCCACCATCGAGTTTTCCAAGGCCCTGGTGAGCGCCTACGACATGGAGACGCTCCTCACCGCCATCCTGGAACGCATCAAGGCGATCATTCCCGCTCAGAACTGGTCCCTGCTTCTTACCGATCCCCAAACCGGGGAACTTTATTTCGCCGTGATCGTGGGCCTGGCCCCGGAGGCGGTGAAGGATATCCGCCTCAAGCCCGGGGAAGGGATCGCCGGGGCCGTGGCCCAGACGGGGAAACCGATCTTCATCCCCGACGTCACCCTGGACCCCCGCTTCGCCGCCCGGGTGGATAACCATACGGGTTTCGAAACCCGTTCCATCATCGCCCTGCCCCTGATCGTCCGGGGGGCGGTGATCGGGGTGTTTGAAGTGGTTAACGTGGCGGAAGAGAGATACTTCCGGGAAAAATACCTGCCCCACCTGACTATTCTGGCGGACTATGTGGCCATTGCGGTGGATAACGTCCACAATTTGCAGAAGCTCGAGGCCCGCACCTTTATCGACGAGGTGACGGGGTTCTTCAATACCCGGTATCTCATCCACGAACTGGATCGCCTCATCCCCCAACTCCTGAACCAGGGCGGGCATTTTTCCGTGGTGTTTCTGGACCTGGACAACTTCAAGAAGGTGGTGGACAGCTACGGGCACCTCAGGGGCAGCAAGGTCCTGGGCCAGGTGGCCCGGGTGATTCACGGGGCGCTGGAGGGGGACGACAGCCTGGTGCGCTACGGCGGCGATGAGTTCATCATCCTGATGCCCGGCCGGTCCCAGCCGGCCGCCCTGGAGATTACCCGCCGGCTGCGCCGGGCCCTCAACCAGACCGCCTTCCTGCAAGATGAGGGGCTGTCGATCCAGGTTACGGCCAGCTACGGCATCGCCTCCCTGCCGGAAGACGCCCAGGACCGGGAGAAACTGCTGCTCCTCGCTGACCGGGCCATGTTCAGCAGCAAAGACCGGGGCCGGGATCGCATCATGGTGGGCCGGGATTTGATTCCGGTGGAAGATGAGTGATTCCGGGGTAAGGTAACCTTAAGATCATGGTTTTTATGGGCGCCGGCTTTAACCTGTCGTGCACAGGCGAGACGCCTGTGCCACCAGAAAAGTTAACACCCACTTGCCGGAATCCCTCATAGGGCGGCCTGTGGCCGCCGAGGTAGCTGGAAACGGAAAACTGAAAACGGTCTTACTTGGCCTTGCCCTGGGCGGCCACAGCCTCCATGGCCTTTTTAATCTCCGCTTCGTCCCCTAAATAATAATGCCTGATCTGGTTCAGATCGGCGTCCAGTTCGTACACCAGGGGAATGCCCGTGGGGATATTCACCGAGACGATGGCGTCATCGGAAAGCCCGTCCAGATGCTTTACCAGGGCCCGGATGCTGTTGCCGTGGGCCGCCACCAGCACCCGCTGCCCGGAGAGAATGGCCGGGGCGATGTCGCTGTGCCAGTAGGGCAGCATGCGGGCCACGGTGTCGGCCAGGCATTCGCAGGCCGGGATGACGCCGGGGGCCAGGTTGGCATAACGCCGGTCGAACCGGGGATGGCGAGGGTCGTCCGGCTCCAGGGCCGGGGGCCGCACCGAGTAACTGCGGCGCCAGATGTGCACCTGTTCTTCGCCGTATTTGGCCGCCATTTCACTCTTGTTGAGCCCCTGCAAGGCGCCATAGTGCCGCTCGTTGAGCTGCCAGGCGCGAATCACCGGGATCCACTCCAACTCCATGGCCTCCATGATGATCCAGAGGGTCTTGATGGCTCGCTTGAGCACCGAGGTGTAGGCGACATCATAGGTGAATCCCCGGTCCCGGAGCATCTGCGCTCCCGTCAAGGCTTCCTGCTCCCCCAAGGGCGTCAGGACCACGTCGGTCCAGCCGGTAAAACGGTTCTCCAGATTCCAGGTGCTCTGCCCATGCCGCACCAGCGTCAGGGAATATTTCGCGGTCATTAGTCCTCCTTGCATCGTGTCCGATCGAAACAATTTATCATGACGTCTCACAATGAATATGGCAATGGAATATAAATGGTAATCAAACGACGTCATTTGTCATTCTGAGCGTAGCGAAGAATCTCGCATTTTAAGGCGAGAGATTCGTAACGAAGCTGCGCTTCATTCAGAATGACAAATATATTTCCTCGGTTCTGACTGCAACTTAATATGAAAAGCCGGTTAGTGGGGCGGGCCTCCGTGCCCGCCGGCGGCAGGCGGCCAGGGACGGCCGCCCCACCGACGTGAGAAAATGACCGTTCGTTTCAACTCCGGTAGTCGGCGTTGATACGGATGTAGTCCTCGGTGAAGTCACAGGTCTCGTAGTAGTCGGCAAAGGCCCCGTTGTTCAGGTTGATGGTCACCGTAAAGGGGCCGGATTTGATTACCTGCTGGGCCGCGGCTTCGGCCTTGGGGCCCAGGCCCCGGCCGTTTTGGACCACGGGGTGGGGGCCGAAGGCGATGTGTACCCGCTCGGGGTCGAAATTGGCGCCGGAGCGCCCCAGGGCAGCCATGATCCGCCCCCAGTTGACGTCTTCGCCGGCCATGGCGGTCTTGACCAGGGGCGAGAGGGCCACGGTCAGGGCGGCTTTTTTGGCCTCCGCGGCGGTGGCGGCGCCGGTAACCTCGATCCGGTAGACGTGCCGGGCCCCTTCGCCGTCGGCCACCACCTGGCGGGCCAGGTCGTACATCACCCGGTTCACCGCCTCCCCCAAGGCCGACATCATGACTCCGGTCTCGGAGATGACCGGATTTCCCGCTTTTCCACTGGCCAGCAGGAGAATCGTGTCGTTGGTGGAGGTGTCGCCGTCCACCGTAATCCGGTTAAAGCTGGTGGGCAGGGCCTGGCGCAGCAGCGTTTTCAGGACCTGGGGCGTGGCCGTAGCGTCGGTGAACAAAAAGACCAACAGCGTGGCCATATCCGGGTGGATCATGCCCGAGCCCTTGGCGATGCCGGCCAGGGTGAATTGCTGGCCGCCGATGATCCCTTGCACCAGCGCGGCCTTGGGCCGGGTGTCGGTGGTCATGATGGCCCGCGCCGCCTCGCCCAACCCGTCAGGGTGGAGCCCGGCCACCAACTGGGGCAGGGCCTGGATGATCCGGTCCCCGGGCAGCGGCGCCCCGATGACCCCGGTGGATGACGGCAGCACCAGAAGCTCCGGGATATTGAGCAGCTTGGCGGCCGCCCGGCTGGTGGCCCGGGCGGTCTCCAATCCCCGGGGGCCGTTGCAGGCGTTGGCGTTGCCGGCATTCACCAGGATGGCCTGGGCTAAGCCTTTCCGCAGGCGGGCCTGAGTGATCACCACCGGGGCGGCCTTGACCCGGTTCTTGGTAAACACCCCGGCCGCGGCCGCGGGGGTATCGGCCACCATCAGGGCCAGGTCCAACACGCCGGGCTTTTTGATGGCCGCGGCGGTGGCGGCGAATTTGAATCCCGGGACGAGCATGTCAGGTTCTCCAATTTATAGCGTTTGCCAAAAGTTCTTTCCTCTTATCCCCTCTCCCCCCAACGGGGGAGAGGGTTAGGGTGAAGGGGGGAAACTCTTGGCAACGAGTATAGTTGGTCAGGGTTTACTCCGCTCAGCATGACAAAAAAACTCGGCACAGGCAAGATGCCTGTGCCATTAATTTTTCCGAGGGAAAACGGGGCCACCGGTTTCGCTCACCCCGTGCCCTTGAGAACCATGACCTTGATACCAATTGGCGATCAATGGACAATTCTTGTAGGGGGGGACCTGCGTGTCCCCCCGAGAGGGCGCACACACAGGTGCGCCCCTACAAAGACCGGTTGCGGTTTGTAGGGGCGGGTTTCAAACCCGGCCCTACGGGTGATTTCAATAGGTTATATGCTTAATCGGTGTCATAACAAAGTGAAAATGGTATTAGAGGACCCGCATGAAAGCCACCAGGTCTTGCTTTTCCTGGGCATTCAAGTTCAGTCCCTGCACCAGGTTGAAGAACTCCACCGTGTCCTCCAGGGTCAGGAGGCGGCCGTCGTGGAGGTAGGGGGGCGAATCCTTGATGCCCCGGAGCGGGAAGGTCTTGATGGGGCCGTCCTGGTTGGCCATGCGGCCGTTGACCATCTGGGGCTTGAAAAAGCGCTCGGTGCGCAGGTTGTGCATGAGGTTGTCGGTGTAATACGGGGCGGCGTGGCAATGGGAGCATTCAGCCTTGCCGAAGAACAGTTCCTGGCCCCGCTTTTCCGCGTCCGTGGCCTTTTTGGGGTCCAGCTTGCCGAAGATATTCAGTTTGGGAGCCGGAGGAAAATCCAGGAGCGCCTGGAACTCCGCCATGAAATGCACCTGGCTGCCCCGCTCCAGGATGTTCACGCCTTTTTTGGTGGCGATCACCGGGTCGCCGTCAAAGTAGGCGGCCCGCTGCTCGAATTCGGTAAAATCCTCCACCGATTTCAAGGCCCGCTGGGAGCCGAAGAGACGCTGGATGTTCACTCCCCGCAGGGGCGGGGTGTCGAGGCGGTGGCGGAATTCCTGGGGCCGGATGTCTCCCACCAGGTGGGTGCTGGCATTAGTGTGGCCGTTGACATGGCAATCAAAGCAGGTCACGCCCCGGCTGGCCAGCTCCGAACGCCGGTCATCCGTCTGGTTGAACTGCTGCTGGGGGAAGGGGGTGACCAGGAGGCGCAAGCCCTCCAGTTGCTTGGGATTGAGCACCCCGTTGAAGAGTTCGAAGTAATTCATGATGGTGATGAGCTTCCCCTGGGACACATCCCCCAGGTCGGGCCGGGTGGTGAGAAAGACGGGAGGCGGAAATTCGGGTAAGAAATGATCCGGAAGATCAAAGTCCAGGTCATAACGGGTCAGGTCCCGGCCTTCCTGCTTTTTGATTTCTTCGATGTGATACTTGGGAAAGAGCATGCCCCCTTCGGGGTGATTGGGATGGGGCAGCGGCAGAAACCCCGCCGGCCACAAGCCCTTGGCCTTGATATCTTCCGGGCTCATGGCGCCCAGTTTTTCCCAGGTCAGGCCGGCAGCCAGCTTCGCCCGCGTCCCTTCCTGGACGGCCTTGCCCTTGGTCATGGTTACATCTTTGGCCTTCCGGTCACTCAAATCATACCGCTTATTGAGCAACTCCATCTGCCGGGCCATGATCTTGGGCTTCTCCGACTTCATACGGTCCATAATGGTGGCAAAGCTTTCCTTAATTACCACCGGCGAATAGCTGGAAACCGGTTCTTTGCCTTTTTCACCGGAGGCGACGCCCATCAGGAAGAATCCGGCAACCACCGCCATCACAACCGACGTCAGGGCAAACTTCATTTTATGTCGAACCATATTTCACCTCCATAACCAAATTTTCACTATAATTTGGTGCTGGCGAGGCGAAATGTCAATGCCGGGAGGAGGGTTCACTTGCCGCAGCACTTCTTATATTTCTTGCCGCTGCCGCAGGTGCAGGGGTCGTTGCGGCCGACCTTTTTCTTCTGGCGCTCTTTGGGCTGGGCGGCGCTGCCATCGCCGTGGCTGAAAACCATGGCTGGCTGGGCCGGCCGGGCCTCCGGCGGCGGTTCATGGTGGGGTCTCACCTGAAGGTGGAACAGGGTGCCCACCGTGTCCGCCTTAATGCGATGGATCAGGTCCATGAAAATCTCATAGCCTTCCCGCTTATATTCCCGCAGGGGATCCACCTGGGCGTAGCCCCTAAGCCCGATGCCGTCCCGGAGGTGGTCCATGGACAGGAGGTGATCCTTCCAGTGGTTGTCCACGACCTGGAGCATGACCATCTGCTGCAATTCCTTAAAGAGTTCGGGGCCGATCTCGTCGCGCTTGGCCGCGAAGCGCTTTTCCACCAGGTCGAAGAGGATGTCGTTAATGTCATGGTCCAGGTCGCCGTCCAGGTTTTCCATAGAGACCCGGAAGCCGAACTGCCGGTAGGTGGCGTCTCCCAGGGCCTTGAGGTCCCATTCCTCCGGCATTTTGTCGGCGGTGTATTCTTGGGCGATATCCTCCACCAGTTCGGCGGCCATATCCATGAGGTCTTCTTCGAGGGTTACGCCGCTCAGGATCTGGCGGCGTTGGGAGTAGATCACCTCCCGCTGCTTGTTCATGACGTCATCGTATTCCAGGAGGTGTTTGCGGATGTCGAAGTTATGACCTTCCACCCGCTTCTGGGCCTTCTCGATGGCATTGGACACCAGGCGGTGCTCGATGGGTTCCCCCTCCTCCATCCCCAGGCGGGCCATGAGGCCCTTGATGCGGTCGGACCCGAAGATGCGCAGGAGGTCGTCCTCCAAGGAGAGATAGAACCGGGAGGTCCCGGGATCGCCCTGGCGGCCGGAGCGGCCCCGGAGCTGGTTGTCGATGCGCCGCGACTCGTGGCGCTCGGTGGCCAGGATATGGACCCCGCCCCGTTCCACCACTCCTTCGCCTAAGACGATGTCGGTGCCGCGGCCGGCCATGTTGGTGGCGATGGTCACCCGGCCCATCTGCCCGGCGTGGGCCACGATCTGGGCCTCTTTCTCATGCTGCTTGGCATTGAGCACTTCGTGTTTGATGCCTTCCTTTTTGAGAAGGTGGCTGACGCGTTCCGATTTTTCAATGGAGGTGGTGCCCACCAGGACCGGTTGGCCCCGCTGGTAGCAATCGGTGATATCCGCCACCACCGCGGTGTACTTTTCCGCCTCGGTGCGATAGATCGCGTCGGGGTAATCCGTCCGGATCATCTTTTTGTGGGTGGGGATAATCATGACTTCGAGGTTGTAGATCTTCTTGAATTCCTCGGCTTCGGTGTCGGCGGTGCCGGTCATCCCCGCCAGTTTGTCGTACATGCGGAAGAAGTTCTGGAAGGTGATGGTGGCCAGGGTCTGGTTTTCGTTCTCAATTTTCACCCCTTCCTTGGCCTCCAGGGCCTGGTGCAGGCCGTCGGAGTAGCGCCGGCCGGGCATGAGGCGGCCGGTGAATTCGTCCACGATGAGGACCTGGCCTTCCTTGACGATATAATCCACGTCCCGCTTGAACAGGTTGTGGGCCTTCAAGGCGGCCTGGAGGTGGTGCAGGACCTCGATGTTCCGGGGATCGTAGAGATTGGGCAGGTTGACCAGCTTTTCGGCGTGGGCGACGCCATCCTCGGTGATGATGACCGAACGGGCCTTTTCGTCCACGGTGAAGTCCTGCTCCGGCTTCATCTGCTTGCATACCTGGTTGAGGGTGTAGTAGAGCTGGGTGGATTCCTCGGCCGGGCCGGAAATGATCAAAGGCGTCCGGGCCTCGTCCACGAGGATGGAATCCACTTCGTCGACGATGGCATAGTGGAAGTCCCGCTGGACGTAATCGGCCAGGGAGAACTTCATGTTATCCCGGAGATAATCGAACCCGAACTCGTTGTTGGTGCCGTAGGTGATATCCGCGCCATAGGCCCGGCGGCGCTCGTTGTCGTCCAGGCCGTGGACGATGGTGTCCACCGTGAGGCCCAGGAACCGGTAGATGCCTCCCATCCAGTGGGCGTCCCGGCGGGCCAGGTAGTCGTTGACGGTGACGATGTGCACCCCGCGGCCGGTGAGGGCGTTGAGGTAGGCAGGCATGGTGGCCACCAGGGTTTTGCCTTCACCGGTCTTCATTTCGGCGATCTTGCCCTGGTGCAGCACGATGCCGCCGATGACCTGGACGTCGAAGGGGCGCATCCCCAAGACCCGGGCCGAGGCCTCCCGGGCCGTGGCGAAGGCCTCGGGCAACAGGTCTTCCAGGGGTTCGTCCGCGTCCAGGCGCTCCTTGAACCGGGCGGTCTTGGCCTGGAGCTCGGCGTCGGGCAAGGCCCGGTATTCCGGCTCCAGGCTGGTGATGCGGTCCACCAGGGGGGCCATGCGCTTCAGCTCCCGGTCGTTTTTGCTGCCGAATATCTTTTTGAGAAAGAGATCTATCATAGAGTTATCTGCCAATAAAAAACCCCGATAAAGCCGGGCTTCACCGGAGAAATGAAGGCGTGGTCAGAGGTTGGGCTAACGCTGGCCGCGGGGTTCATCTTCCTGACGGCCGCATCACCCCGCCGTAAAAACGCATTTCCTGTTAAAAAAATAACGCACCGGCCCATGACTGTCAAGTTAATCCCCGGATTCCGGCGCCGTCAGGTCCAGGAGCATGGGGATTTCATTGCATTTATCGGGGTACTTGAGACAGTTGATACACTCGCTCCAGATGTGATTGGGCAGATCACAAGTGGGAACTTTTTGAAAGCCCAACCGTTCAAAAAACCCCGGGCGGGTAGTGAGGGCGAAGACTCGTTTCAGTCCGATGGCTGTCGCTTCCGCAATGCATTGTTTTACCAGGCGGGTGCCGATTCCGGTGCTTTGAAAATCCGTTAAGACGGCCACGGAGCGAATTTCACCCACATCTTCCCAGAATATGTGCAGGGCCGCAACGCCGATGACCGGGCCATGGTCTTCCCGGTAAACAAAATATTCCCGCACTTGGGTGTAAAGGTCGCCCATAGAGCGGGGTAAGACATCCTGATCGGCGAAATCATGGAGCATCCGCCAAATTTCCGGCACTTCCTGTATCTGGGCTTTGCGAATCATTGTGCGGCCATAGGGTTACGGAAAGATTCTGATTCAGTTATAATTTATAGATTATATCACGAGGTTAAAGGTAAAACCACTATGTCTGTCATTGCCAAAGATAACTATGTCACTCTGGAGTACCGCCTGTGGCTGGATTCCGGGGAACAACTCCGGGGCACTCCGGAGGCCCCGGAGGTGCTCACCTTCATAGCCGGTTGCAACGAACTCATGCCGGGGCTGGAGCGCCGTCTCCTGGGACTCAGGGTCCAGGATGCGGTGGAGTTCACGGTGCCCGCGGCCGAGGCCTTCGGAGAATACGATCCCGGCTTTGTCCAGGAGTGGAGTCACAAGGTCTTTCCTCCGGACATGGAACTCAAGCCGGGCCAGAAGGTGCTCCCGGCCAACCTGCCGTTTCCGCCGGAATACCCCTTGACCGTCAAGGAAGTTACGCCCGCGGCCGTGATCCTGGATATGAACCACCCCCTCGCGGGCCATGATCTGCGTTACCAGGTGAAGGTTATGGAGGTGCGCCCGGCTACCCCGGAGGAACTGGAGCCCTTGAAGGAGTGCATGTCCTGCGCCGAGGGGATGAGCTGCGAACACTGATGTTTTAGCCAAGACGCCAAGGCGCACATAAAAAGGGGAGGGGGACCAAAGTCCCGCCTCCCCTGGTCAGTTTTGCAGCCGCCGCGGCGTTTAGGTTTCCGTTACCGTGATAGCCGCCGAGGGGCAGACCTCGATACAGCTCTCGCACCCGAGACATTCATCCTCGTTAACCACGACGGCCTTGTCGTTCTGCATCTCCAAGACCCCCACGGGACAGACGTTAACGCACTCTTCATCGCCGGTACATTTGTCCTCGTCAACTTCAACCCGCCAAGCCATGAGTTGTTACCTCCTTAAAATAGTGCACCATTCTTCATAATATAGCATAAAAACGAAGTTTCGAAACCAGGATAAGTATGTTTGCCTCAGGCCGGCAAGTGGGCCGGGCGTGATTGCTCATCAAGAAAGCCTTGATACGAAGGTGCAGTCAAATGACAATGTATATTCCTTCATTCTGAACGCAGCGCAGCTTCGTAGCGAATCTCGGCGGCTCAAAAAAGGAGATTCTTCGCTAGGCTCAGAATGACAAATAATAGTCGGTTGACTGCTCTTTGGAATGAGATGTTTTCCGAACTGGGGCCAAGAGGCGTGACGTTCCGGCTCGATGGGCCGGATAGGGGATAACCGGGGAAAGGAAGGAGTTGCCGGGTTAGATGCGTACCGGTTCGGAAGTCTCGTGCTTCGGGGGCGAGAGGTTCTCCTCCAGATCCTGGTCGCCATGATACTCCCGAGCCCGGCGCACCAGCGCCTTGGCCCACTGGGGGCAACCCAGGGCGTGGAGGTGGGTGTACGTCGCCAGGACGTTCCGGAACAGGAGGCCTTCCCGCTGCCCGGCCATACCGGAGCCCCGGGTGACCCTGAAGGCCATGGGGACCTCAGGGGCCGGGTCGGGAACGATCCGGGAATAGTGAAACTCATGGCCCTTGAGCACGGCGCCGGCGGGAAAGTAGGGGTTGTCCCCGGCCACTTCCAGGATGGTGTAGCCGTGGCCCTGGGGTTTTTTGCCCATGACGAAGTCGTAGGGGAAAATGCCTACCATGGGAAACTTGTCGCCCCCCACCTGGATATGCTCTCCCAGGTACATGAGGCCGCCGCATTCGGCGTAGATGGGCAAACCGGCCTGGGCCGCAGCCTTGACGGAATTGCGGAAGCTCAAATTCTCGCTCAAGGCCCGGGCGTGGGTTTCGGGGAAGCCGCCGCCGATATAAAGGGCGTCCAGGTGAGCCGGGAGCACCGGGTCGTCCAGGGCGCTGAGTTCCATCACCGCGGCCCCCGCTTCCCGCAAGGCCTCCAGGTTTTCGGGATAATAAAACTGGAAGGCGGAGTCCCGGATGACGCCGATGACCGGCGGGGCGCAGTCGGCGCAGAAGGAGGGTTGGGGAATGATTACTTCAGGGAGGGGCGCCGCTTGGCTGGCCACCTGCCAGAGGCCTTCCAGGTCCAGGTACCGCATGGCCAGGTCCCGGGCGGTGGTTACGGCCCGGATGGCGGTGGTGTGTTCCTGGGGGGGCACCAACCCCATGTGGCGTTCGGGAAAGACCTCGCACTTGAGGCGCGGGATGGCCCCGAGCACCGGGATGCCGCAGTAGGTTTCGACGGCCTGGCGGATAACGGCTTCGTGGCGGGGACGGGCGATCTGGTTGAGGATGACGCCCCGGATGGGCACCTGGGGGTCGAAGTGCTGGCAGCCCAGCACTACGGCGGCGGTGGTTCGGGTCCGCATGGTGCAGTCCACCACCAACACCACCGGAGTGGCCAGGAACTTGGCCAACTCCGCGGTGCTAGAGGTGCCCTGGGCGTCGAGGCCGTCGTAGAGCCCGCGGTTGCCTTCAATCAGGATGGCATCCGCTTGGGCGGCATGACGAGCCACAGAAGCCAGAATCTGGTCCCCCTCCATGAGGAAGGGGTCCAGATTATGGCTGGGGCATCCCGCCGCCAGGCAGTGCCAGGCCGGGTCGATATAGTCGGGCCCTTTTTTGAAGGGCACGACTCGACGGCCCTGGTCCCGCCAGGCGGCCAGAAGCCCCAACGTCAAGGTGGTCTTGCCGGCCCCGCCCCGAAGAGCTGACAGCAACAACCGGGGACAGGACTGAGGCATTAGTGCTTGGCAGCCCCTTCTTCGTGGGGAATTTCGATGAAGCTCCCGCCGAAGTAGGTATAGACGCAGCGGCTGCCGTCAATGAGATCCTTGATCGCGAACTTGACATCGTTCTTGGGCTGATCAGGATGCGCTTTGAGGACGGCCTTCTGGATGTCCATGGCCTTGAGCTGCTTTTTGCCCTGGGCTTTTTCAACCATTGCGAAGATGTATTCCACCAACTCTGCTTTGGATAGTGCCATTTATCCCACCTACTTTAGAATTTAAAATGCATCGACGTCCGGTAGGTGTCATACGCCCAACGGTAGTCGTCAATGTGCTGGAAGGTGAAGGGAATTTCGCATACTTCAAAGAACTTTTCCCACCCGATGCGCTCGACCCACTCGCCCACGCGCTCCCACTTGTTGGCGCCTTCGGCGTACTTAATGAGGATCTTGCGGATGGCCGCGACCACTTCCGGCCAGCGGGGCGGATTGTTGGGCAGATAGGGCACCGCCAGCTTGGAGAACTTGGGCGGGGTTTTGGCATTGGACACCTTGCCGCCCACCAAGAGGGCCACGCCGCCTTTCTGGGCGTCGAACACCGGCAGGGCCGGGCACATGGTGTAGCAGTTGCCGCAGTACATGCAGCGCTCGTCGTTGATCACGACGCTTTTGATGCTCTTGTCCGGATGAGGCCGGATGGCGCCGGTGGGGCAGCTTGCGATGGTGGTGGGAATTTCGCACAGGTGGCGCAGCTTTTCGTGGGCCACTTTGGGAGGCGTGCGGTGAATCCCCAGGATGGCGATGTCGGAGCAATGCACCGCGCCGCACATGTTGAGGCAGCAGGCCAGAGCAATACGCACCTGGGCCGGCAGTTTGTGGCTGCCGAAGTACTCGAACAGGTCGTCCATGACGGCCTTGACGATGCCCGAGGCGTCGATGGCCGGGGTATGGCAATGCACCCAGCCCTGGGTGTGAACGATGCTGGTCACCGAGTGGCCGGTGCCGCCGATGGGGATGCCCATCTTAGCGCAGGCGTCCTTCAAGCCGGCGATCTTGCCCTGGTCGGTGAGCAGGAACTCGATGTTGTTCCGGGAAGTGAAGCGCAGGTAGCCGTCACAGAACTTGTCGGCCAAGCCGCATACGTCTTTGATGAAGTCAGTGGTTACCAGACGGCCGGAGCCGCCCCGGACGGAAAAGACCTTGGCGCCGGATTCGGACACATGTACCAGCACGCCGGGTTCCAGGATTTCATGATATTTCCACTTGCCGTAGTTGTCTTTGATGATAGGCGGCAAGAACTTGTCAAATTTTGGGGGGCCAATATCAGTTATACGGTCAGCCATTTTCCTCATTCCTCCTTAATGATTCGGCACTAGGCCAGGCAAGTATGCTGTAATGAGAAAGTTATCTCATTATTTGATGTATTTACGGCCCGCGGCCTCGGCCTCGAAGTCTTCGGCGTGCCAGAAGAAGAAGGGGTTAGCCCGGGGGGCCCTGACGGTTTGCGGCGGCGGCTCCAGACCCACGCCCAAGAAGAAATTCCGCATTCCTAAGCGCAGCATCAATTCACCCACGCGCTCCCGGTTTTTGCCGTTTTCAGACCACCATTCGTGGATATTGCCGACCAACTCCGTGAACTCATCATAAGGCGCTTCCATGGGCATGAAAGGCACGATGACCCAGCTCATCTGGGCCCCTTCCAGGATGGGGGCGTGCGAACCTAGGAGCAGGGTGGCGCCGCCTTCGGTGCCGGGCCGCAGGGCCTGAGGCATCAGGTTGATGCAGTGCATGCAGTGGTTGCAGTTGGCGTTGTCGATGGTCAGCTTGCCACCCTCATAGCTCATGCAGATAGTGGGGCAAAGGTCGGTAACGTCGGCCTTGATGTCGAGCTTGGGGTAAACGGTGCCGCCGCCCGCAGGCTTGATTTCGCCCGCGGCATAGGCCTTGACCGCAGCCTGGTCGATGCGGATATCGTCTTTCCAGACGCCGATGACACTCATGTCGGCCCGGGCTACCGCGGCGACGCAATCGTTGGCGCAGCCGGAGCATTTGACCTTGAATTTATACGGGAAAGACGGGCGGTGCATCTCGAACTGGAAGTTCTGGGTGGTTTGGTAGCACAGGTCCATGGTGTCATAATTGGACCATTCGCAGCGGGCCTTGCCCACGCAACAGGACGGGGTCCGCATGGCGGAACCGGAGCCGCCCAAATCCCAGCCTTTGGCCGTCAGTTCGGCAAAGGTGGGTTCCAGTTCATCGGTGGTGGTGCCCAGGAAGATCATGTCACCGGTGGAGCCGTGCACGTTCAGGATGCTGCTGCCATGCCGGTCCCAGATGTCGCACAGGTCCCGCAGCGCCTCGGTGGTATAAAACCAGCCGGAGGGCTGGTTGACGCGTACGGTATGGAAATGCTCAACGCCGGGGAATTCATCCGGGATGTCGATGTAACGGCCGATGATGCCGGAGCCGTAACCCAGGACGCCCACGATGCCGCCATGCTTCCAGTGGGTGATCTTGTCTTTGTACGAACGCTCTAAAACGCCCAGCAAATCCGCCGCTGATTTTTTCCGGCCGGCGACCCGCTTCAAATCTTTTACGAAGCTAGGCCACGGACCGGACTCCAGTTGATCCAACAATGGAGTTTTATGCATGAAAACTTTCCTCCCTCGGTTAATTGGTCCCCTATGGGCTTATCCTTTTTTTCACAAAATCATATCTATCTCATAATATCGAGAGGCATTTGTCAACTAAAAAATCGGGAACCTAAAGTTCGTCAAGAATTTTCACCGGCCCGAGATTCCGCAAAGACTCAGCGCAGACCGCGGCCGGCCCCATAACCAGAGTCACCAGGTTGCCGGGCTGCAAGTGGTCCTGAGCCGCACTGGCCGCGGTTTTCAGGGTGACGCCGCGGATTTGGTCACAATAGCGCTTGAGGAAATCCGTCCCCAGGTCATAGAGGTCGATGGACATCACCTGCCGGGCGATCCCCCGGGAGGTCTCCAGCCCCAGAGGGAAGTGGCCCACGTAGTAGCTCTGGGCCTCCGCCAGTTCCTGTTCCGTCACCCCGTTCTGGTGGACTTCGGTGATCACCGCCCTGATCTCGTCCACCACCTGGGCGGTGTTCGCCGCCGGGGTGAAGGTGGAGACTATGAAGGGACCCGGGGCCCGGCGGCTGGAGAAACTGCTGCGGATGCCGTAGGTGAAGCCCAGGTCAGAGCGGATGCGGGCCATGAGACGGGAGGAAAAGCCGCCTTCGCCCAGGATGTAGTTCACCAGCTTCAGGGGGAAGTAATCGGGGTGCGCCCGGGGCATTCCCAGGTGCCCGACCCGGATTTCGCTCTGGGTCAGGTCGGGCCGGTCCAGGAGATAGATCCCCGGGGCGCAGAGACGCTCCGGCGCCGCCACGTAAGGCGGGCTGGCCGGGCCGCCGCCGGTCCAACTGCCCCAGAGCCGGGCCGCCTCTTCCTTCACCCGGGCAAAGGCCTCCATGCCCACCACCACCAGGGTGCCGGTGGCCGGGGTGAACTCCCGGCGGTAAAATTCCTTCAGATCCGCCAGCCCGATGTTGTCCAGGCGGGAAAGTTCTCCGGGCACCGCGTGGCCGTAAGGCGAATCACCGAAAAACAGGCGCAGGTAACGGATATTGGCCATTTCCCGGGGATCGTCCTGCTGGTGCACCAGTTCGGCCCGGCGGCGCTCGGTGAGCAGTGCGAACTCGTCTTCGGGAAACCCGGGGGTCTGGACCACCTCAGCCATGGTGGCCATCAGCTCCGCAAAATCCTCGCTCAGCCCTTCCAGGTTCACCAGGGTGGCGTCCCAGCCGCCCCGGGCGTTGAGCGCCGCACCCCGGGATTCGATGTCCTCCGCCAACTGCAACTGGGTGCGCCGGGCGGTGCCCAGGGTGAGCAGCTCCGCGGCCCAATCGGCCACGCCGGGTTTGTCCGGGGGATCGGTTTCGGCGCCCCGCTTGGCCATGAAGGTAAGACTGATCCAGGGTACCCGGTCGTACTCGACGCCTAAGAGTCTCATGCCGCCGGGGAGGGTGGCCTGGTGGATTTCAGGAAGATTGAATGCCATATCGGTGTCCTTTAGCAAATAGCAATTAGCAGTTAGCAATTAGCAGTTAGTTATTCGGCCCTTGGCCTTAAATATCCATGGTTGAGCAATCTCTTATAATTTTCACCTTCGGGTGTTTTAAATGGTTTTTTCCCTTCTTTTTCAGCAAGTTTTGGGAATTGATTATAATATGCCTCCCACCACCTCATAAGGTCCTCTCTCACTCTATAGAGTCCTTTTTCATCTATTTCTGTTCCAAAAAGTTCAAAGTTCAAGGTTCAAAGTTCAAGGTTATAGGGCGGCCTGTGGCCGCCGCCATTTGGCCACGTACTTTTCATAATTTACGGGTGAGCCAAGGGCTCATGAGCAACTGCAATGAAGTAAAGCCGCGGTTTTTGCCCCGGTAAACTGCCCTCTTGGGGGAGACAAATAAGACCTGACAATCCTGGGCGCCAATCAAAAAGTTTCATAAATTTCTCCTCAGCTTCAAAATAACCGGCTATCTGTGGTGAGCAATAACCGCCCCAAAATAATAACATCTGGTAATTACAGGCATTTTCTGCTAACCGCTAACCGCTAACCGGAAACTGCTCACAGCTCACTGCAACGGCCCCAAGGCCTGGCTCTCTTCCGGGGTGACCGGCTTCAGCACCACCACGGTGCGGTTGTCTTCCCGGAGGTAGGTCCGGGCCACCCGGAGAATGTCGTCGGCGGTGACTGCCTCCAGGGAGCTGAGAATCCGGTTGGCCAGCTGGGCGTCCCCGGTCTTGAGATGAAACAGGCCCACTAACAGGCCACGGAAGAAATTATGGGCTAACGAGCGCACCGCCTGGGAGCGCAGCAGTTTTTTGGCCCGGGCCAGTTCCGCCGGGGTCACGCCCTCCTGGGTCAGCTGGTCTATCGCGGCCCACAGTTCTTGCTCCAGCTCCGGCAGGGATTGGCCCGGGGCCGCCACCGCGGCGATCATCAGGAGGTCCGGGTCCTGGGCCGAGAAGGGCAGGGGGGCCAGTTCCACGTCCAGGGCGATGGCCTTGCCCTGGCGGACAAAATCCTGGTGAAACCGGGAGGCCTTGCCGCCGGAGAGGATGACCGCCAGCAGGTTCAAGGGGTAGAGATCGGGGTGGTCCAGCCCCACGACATGAAACCCGGCGAACAGGGCCTCCACCTGGGAGACCTTCTTCAAGACGGCCCGGCGCTCGCCCCGCTGGGGCGGCTCGGCGATTTTGGGCTCAGGGGCCGCGGCCGGGGCGGGAATCCGGCCGAAATACTGGTCCACCAGGTCCCGGGCGCGCTCGGGTTCCACGTCTCCGGCAATGACCACGGTGATCTTGCCGGGGTGGTAGTGGCTGCGGCGGTAGGACAGGCAATCTTCCAGGGTCATGCGGTGCAGATCCTGGTCCCAGCCCACCACCGGCCAACCGTATGGGTGCTGGGTGTAGGCGGTGGCGAACAACTGCTCTTCCACCAGCCCGAAGGGACTGTCCACGGAACGCAATTTGCGTTCGCTGATGACCACCTGGAGTTCCGGCTGAAAGGTGTCGTCGTCCAGCTTCAGGTTAATCAGGCGGTCGGCTTCAAGCCTAAGACCCAGTTCCAGGTGTTCCGCCGGCAGATTTTCAAAATAGGAGGTGTTGTCCCGGGTGGTGAAGGCGTTGATCTCCCCGCCCTTGGCCTGGAGGATGCGGGAGAACTCCTCAGGCCCCAGGGTCTCGGTGCCCCGGAACATCAGATGCTCGAAGAGATGCGAAATGCCGGTGATACCCGGCAGTTCATGGCGGGAGCCCACCTTGTAGTGAATTTGCAGGGAGACGATGGGCAAACGGTGATCCGGCAGCACGAACAGCGTCAGGCCGTTGGCCAGGGTAAAGCGCTTCAGATTGATCTCGGGCTGCCAGGCGGCCGGATCGAAATTTGGGGATGCGGTCATATATTCCTCCTGCCGTGTTCGCTTAGGTTCATTTATAAAATGTCCATTGCCTGAATCGGGTGAAAAGGGGAAAAGGTTAAAAGGCGAAAAGGAAAAGGCTAAAAAAATCGGAGTTTTTATCCCTTTTCCCCTTTTCCCCCTTTTACTTAACCGGCGGATATCCGCTCCATTTCCGGGCCAGGGTTTCGTCCACTTCCACCTTGAGCGGGATATTTTCCGTAATGGGGATGGCCTTGGGCTTCTCGCCTGCCAGGATCCGCCGGGCCAGGCCGCCGATATCCTCCCCCAGTTTATGGTAATCCAGGGCCACCCGCAAGACCGCCCCTTTACGATCACCTTCGGGGAGGCTGCTCACTACCCGCACTTTCATTTGACGGCCCGCCTCCAGCACCAGGGGGGCGTAGCGGGCGGTGCTGGCCGCCGGGGGCAGGTAGATCACCTTGGCCTCCCGCTTGATCAGTCGCGCCAGGCCGCCGGCGTCGGTGGCGGCCGCGGTGCTGGTTTCGGTCAAGGCTTGCAACCCCAGGCGGCCCGCCTCGGACTCGAAGCGCCGGGCCAGGTCCGCGGCCACGCCGTCGGTGGGATCATAAAGGAGGCCCCAGGAGCCCTTCCCCAAAAGACTGACGCCGTGCTGCATGGCGGCGCTCAGGGGCGCCGGGGACGCAATGCCGGTGACGTTCTCCTGGTGGTCCTCGGGATGGGCCGGGTCATAGGCCGCCCCGGTAAAATAGGGGTTGGCCACCAGGCCGAAGACCACCGGAATCTTTTTTTCCACCGGAGCCGCCAGCAGGAGCGCCGGGGTGCCCAGGACCACCAGGAGCCGGGGCCGGGTTTTCCGCAGGCGCCGCAAAGTTTCCTGCCCTTCGGATCCGAACTCCGGGACCAAAACCATTTCCACGGGGCCGGGGCCCAATGTGGCCTGCAATCCGGCCACCGCTTGGCGGAGCCGGGGCGAATCCGGGGACCCAAAGACGACGATTGAACTTTTGGGTAGGGGTTCGCGGCCGCAGCCGGCCAGGGTCACCAAGATTATGAGCCCCAGGGTGCGGAGGAGTTTTCGGTTTTCGGTTTTCGGTTTTCGGCTGAAGGTCTTAGTCTTATGAGGGCATATCATAGTTTGATTGGTTCATAATAAACACAGCCTGGCTCACGGTCTGAGAAACCTGAGCCGGGGCCTCAAAGAATAGTTGCGAGCGTTGGCTGCGAGGCTCTATTCTGCTCATCTACCGAAAACCGGAAACCCTGTTAATGAATAATCTTGCCGATGCGGCCCCAGCGCACCTTGAAGTCATTGCTGTTCCAGGAAAGATGAGAAATGAGCCCTTTCGCCCCCCCGGCCAGGGCCTGAAAGAAGGGCTGGCCGGAAGCTCCCTGCCAGGAAAAATAGATGATGAACGCCTTGCCCCGGAAGGCATCTATGGGCACAAAGCCCCAAAACCGGCTGTCGTAACTGTGGTCCCGGTTGTCTCCCATGACGAAATAGGAGTTGGCCGGCACCTCCACCGGACCCATATTGTCCCGGGCCGATTCGGTGGGGCCTTGCGGGGCCGGGATCACCATGGGATCGTCATAGACCGCCTCGGGGGTCTTAAACGCCTTGCCGTTGATCATGACTTTCTTGTTGACGATTTGGATGCGGTCGCCGGGCAGGCCCACCACGCGTTTGATGTAGTCCTTGGAGGGGTCTTGGGGAAAAATGAAGACGACCACGTCCCCGCGCTGGGGCTTGCTGATGGGAATCCACACCTTGTTGGTCAACGGGTTGCGGATGCCGTAGGTAAACTTGTTCACCAGGAGATAATCACCGATGAGTAAGGTCGGCTGCATGGAGCCGGAGGGGATGGAGAAGGCCTGCACCAAAAAGGCCCGGATCACCAGGGCCATAATCAGGGCGATAAACAAGGCTTCGCCGTATTCCCGCCAGAACGGCTTCTTCTGGGAACCGGGTCGCGCCGCAGGGTATTTGGGGGTCATGGATAGCATAGTTGAGTCTTTTCGGGGGGCCGGCGGCGCTGGACCGCCCGCCCCGTGGCAACGGCCCTAATCCACCGGCTGGAATTGGTCTTGGGAGGCGCCGCAGATGGGACAGACCCATTCCGGGGGCAGTTTGTCAAAAGAGGTGTTCGGTGGAACATGATTGTCCGGATCACCCTGGGCCGGGTCATAGATGTAACCACAGACCTGACATTGATATTGTTTCATGACTTCCTCCTTGGCTCAAAGGCTTGGTCGCGGACCAGACCCCGAATCAGGTCAGGTCCGGCGGCAAACGAATCCAGGTGATACTCCGCGGTTAATCCGGGGTTGCGGTAGGCCACGAACGGCACACCGGCATTGGCGGCGAATTGCTCATCGACCCGGGAATCGCCGATATAAATGGCTTCCCGGGGAGACAGGCAAAAGTGCTCCAGGATGCGCACAAACGCTTCCGGATGCGGTTTGGGGTAGCTGACATCCTGGGCGCTCACCACCAGGTCGAAATTGTTCGCCAACCCGTGGTGGCTGAGGACCGCCTGGGTGGTGGTGGTGCGGTTGGTGGCCAGGGCCAGGTAGCAACCGGGGCGCAGGAACCGGAAAAACTCCCGCAAAAACGGTTCTTCTACCATCATGGAGATAAAGGGGCCGTAATCGAAACTGCGGGCAAAGGTAAAGACGGCCGCCAGGTCAGGGTAACCGCTAAAAATGTGGTGCAGCGATTCCCACACGGTGTGGCTGTGAATGTAGTCCACGGCCTCGGGGTCCAGAGGGGGCCGGTCGAAGTGGGCCAGGATGGCGTTGTAGAAGGCGATGTTGGCCTGTTGGGAATCGAACAGGACTCCGTCGCAATCAAAGGCTACCAGCTTGAGCACGTTGTCGATCCAATGGGGCGGCGAAATTATTTTGCCCGGCGATGTCATTACCCGGGACCGGATACCGCCAAATCATTTATTAAAAATATAATATTACCAGATTCATCTCAATTATCAATGCCATTCGAGAAAAAGGAGCCAGGTCCGGGGCGGCAAGAGCGGCGGGAACTTTTGGGCGCCGCGGTCGGTCACCCGCGGTTCTCTATGATTCTCTTGAAAAACCTGCCAACCCCATGGTTGGTCATGCTGAGCGCAACGAAGACTCTCGCTTTCCAGGCAGTTGTGAACCATGTGCTGTCCAGGGTAGAGCATTCAAATGACCATACTGCGGGGTTGGCCTTTTCTTGCTGGCACAGGCGTCTCGCCTGTGCCGGCGCAGGCTAAAGCCTGCGGCTACCAAGGTCTCCCGGCCTCGACGCGACTGCCGGCGGGGCCCCGGCGCGGTTTTCTCCTTGATTTCCGGGCCCGCATCTCTCAGAATCATTATCTATGATGCCTAATTCCGTAAGCCTTCGTCTGGCGGCCCTCCGGGAACTGCTGCCCGCCCATGAGATTGACGCCCTGCTCGTATCCGGCCCCGAAAACCGCCGCTATCTGAGCGGCTTTACCGCCTCTGACCCTGCTTGGGGCATGGTCCTGATTACCGCTGAGGCGGCTTTGCTCCTCACTGACTTTCGCTACCAGGAGTGGGCCCGGCAGGAAGCCCAGGAGTGCGAGGTGTGCATCCACAAGGTGGACCTGGCGGATACCCTGGGGGAGCACCTCAAAGAGCTTCAGATACGCCGCCTGGGTTTTGAGGCGGTGCACCTTAGCTACCGGCAGTACCAACGCCTGACCCAGGTTGTGGCCGGCGCCGGACTCGAGGTGGCCTGGCAGCCCCTGGAAGGGCTGGTGGAGGGCCTACGCCAGATCAAGACCGGGAATGAGCTGGCCGTCATGCGCCGGGCCTTGACTCTGACCGAGACTGTGATGCGCCAGGTGGCCGCAGAACTGGCCCCGGGCCAGACCGAGCGCCAGGTGGCCTGGGAGATCGAAAAGCGCCTCCGGGAAGGCGGGGCCGAGGACATGGCCTTTCCTCCCATCGTGGCGGCCGGACCCAACAGCGCCCGGCCCCATCACCACCCCGGGGACTATGCCCTCAAGAATGGCGAGCCCATCATCATCGACATGGGGGCCAAAATCGACGGCTACTGCAGTGATATGACCCGCACCTTTATCCTGGGGCCGGCCGATGAGCACTTCCGGAAGATCTATTCCCTGGTCCGCCAGGCCCAGGCCGTGGCCGAGGCCGGACTCAAGGCCGGCATGGACAGCCTGGTGGGGGATGCTTTGGCCCGGGAGGTGATCGCCGCCGCGGGTTACGCCGAGGCCTTTGGCCATTCCCTGGGTCACGGGGTGGGGCTGGCGGTGCATGAGACCCCTAACCTGAGCCCGTCCGAGGCCAGGCGGGGCCTGCTCCCGGCGGGGTGCGTCCTCACCGTGGAACCGGGCATCTACCTCACCGGCTGGGGCGGCGTCCGCCTGGAGGACATGGTGCTGCTCCACCCCGCGGGCGCCGAGGTGTTGAATCAACCGGGATATTTTTATGGATGGGATTAAAGTAGGGCGAAAAGGGTTTTAAATCAGGGCGAAAAGGGTAAAAGGGAAAAAGGCGAAAAGGGAAAAAAACCTGAGCTTTCTGCTGTCCCAGGTTTTATTGTCAAAGGCGAGATGCGCTTCGCTTTCCCGCCCTACGTGCTACCATGTCTTCCCCTATTAGCCCCGGCCCGGCACCCCCGCGGCCGACCTGCCCCCCTTGCCGGGTAATGTCGTGCAAGAGCGGGCCCGGATCATGCGGGAGTTAGGCCGGGCGAAAAAGATCCAGTTTCTCGAAGCCCAACTGGGTCAGGTGCGGGAAGTGCTGGTGGAAGGACCGGCAGAGACCCAGGGGTGGCTCCAGGGCCTGAGCGGCCACTACCTGCGGGTGACCTTCCCCGGCCCGCCCGAGCTGCGCAACCGCCGGGTGATGGTGCGAATTACAGCCCGGCAGGATGAAGTGCTGGTGGGAGAAGCGGTGGAAGGGCCTTGATACCGGTTAATTCTGGTTACCTCTGGTTCCCAAGCTGCGCTTGGGAACCCAATTGATTGCAAGGCATTTCTTTGCTGATGAAATTCTTATCTAAATGTAATTTCAAACAGAAGACCATTTTCATGTAGGGGCGGACCCATGTGTCCGCCCTGAATTGAGGGCAGACACGCGGGTGCGCCCCTACAATTGCGAATTTTTTGGTTGTGACTCGTATTAGTCGGGAAGCCTCATGAGCAATCAGTTTTCCCAAGCACAGCTTGGGGACATAATTGCGTTCCCAAGTACAACTTGGGAACGAGGGGGAAAATCTCTTGTTTAACATTCTTATTGATACCTGCGTGTGGCTCGATCTTGCCAAGGATTACAAACAACGGGCGATCCTATCCGCGCTCGAAGAACTCATCCGGCAGGAAGAAATAGAGCTGATTCTGCCGCGCACAATCATCAATGAATTCACCCGAAACAAGGGACGCGTTATTGAGGAGAGTAACCGTAGCCTTTCCAGCACTTTGAAACGCGTCAAGGAGGCCGTGGAGCAGTTTGGCGACCCACGGCAAAAGAGCACAGTACTGCACCAGCTTAACGATGTGGATCATCGGCTTCCGACCTTGGGCGAGGCAGCCGTGGACACAGTTGGCCGGATCGAGAACCTATTCGCCCGCACGCCTGTCATCGAGATTTCAGATGCTGTGAAGCTGCGTGCGGCGCAGCGCGCCATCGACAAGCGTGCTCCCTTTCACAGACAGCGTAATGGCATCGAGGATGCGATTCTGATTGAGGTCTATGCAGATGCGGCCGGAACGAAAGCAAAAGCCGGAACCCGGTTCGCCTTTGTCACACATAATACTAAGGATTTCAGTCATCCTAACGCCAATAATAAGCTACCGCATCCGGACATAGCAGCCTGTTTTTCGCCGCAAAGGTCGCGTTATTTCATCACTCTTGGCACGGCGCTACGCCGCGTCGCACCAACACAATTTGCCGATCTGATGATTGAGCAAGAGTGGGTTGAAGAGCCGAGGCGGCTTACAGAAATCATTGCTGCCCTCGACGAGCTGTTCGATAAGGTTTGGTGGAACCGGCACCAGAACTTGCTATTTAAAATAGAATCCGGTCAGGAGACGTTGACCGAAGGCCAAAAACCGTTTTTGGAACAGGGAAAGAAGGCGGCTCGCCGCATCGAGCGAAAGTACGGGAAAGAAAATCTTGGCTGGGATGATTTCGAGTGGGGAATGCTTAATGGTAAGCTCTCCGCGTTGCGCTGGGTTCTCGGCGATGAGTGGGACATGTTGGATACCTGATCCATTATTAACTGGACAAAATCCCATATTCTGTCCATATCCCAAAAAACCATCCTGTGCCACGCCTGGAGTTATGGTCCAACCGACACCTCGAAAACTGGACAGAATGACAGCCAATCGAAAAACCCCGCGCCGTTTTTTGGCTGAAAGCTGAAAGCTGACCGCTGAAAGCTCTTTCAATAAAAAAGGGCAGGCCCCGCGGCCTGCCCACCCCCCCATAACCACACTTCGTAAATTTTTAGGCTGGCGCTCCCTCCCACAGGGTGGGTTGAAACCAGGCGGATTGCTGCTGCCGGGTGGGGGGCGCCGGCATCCAGACCCGCCAGGCCGCCTCTTGCGCCATCAGGTGCTGCAAAAACCGCAGATGAAATTCGTGGCTGCCCCGGCTCACTTCCAGGCGGCCGTACAGGGGCAGGCCCAAAAGGGCCAGGTCCCCCACCATGTCCAAAATCTTGTGGCGCACGCACTCATCCGGGAAGCGGAAGCCCCCGGGGTTCAAAACCTCGTAATCATCCATAACCACGGCATTGTCCAAAGAGCCCCCCAGGGCCAGGCCGTTGGTCTGGAGATACTGCACTTCCTTCAGGAAGCCGAAGGTGCGGGCCGAAGCGATCTCCCGGGCAAAGGCCTCGGAGACCAGGGGCACGGTAAAACGCTGCCGCTTGATGAGCGGGTGGCTGAAATCGATGGTATAGGTGATTCGGGGTTCGCCGGGGACGACCCGCATCCACTGGTCCCCCTCGCGCAACTCCACCGGCCGGTGCACCCGGAGGTAGGCCCGGAGCCAGGGCAGCGTCTTGAACCCGGTTGCGGCCAGAAGCACGGCAAAGGGGCCGGCGCTCCCATCCATGATGGGGACTTCCGGCCCCTCCACCGCAATGCGGGCATTGTCCACCCCGGCGCCCAACAGGGCGGCCAGCAGGTGCTCCACTGTGGAGAGCGTTGCCCTCCCCTCACCCAGCGTAGTGGCCCGGAGGGTGTCCACCACCTTGCTGTAATGAGCCGGGATCTCCGGCTGGCCTGGCAGGTCCGCCCGCACGAACCGCAAGCCGTGGTTGGCGACAGCCGGATAAATCGTGACCTTCACCGGCCGGCCCGAATGAAGGCCGATACCCGAAAAAGTCAACGGCTGCGCCAGAGTCTGTTGCCACATTTTTATCGGTCTCTCCTCGTTAGCATAGGGTGCAAGGCCTGTACCAGGATTTCACGGTCAGCCGCCGTTTGCCATTAAAAGGGTAACTATCCGGTATAATTAAACTATTTAAGTTATGGGGCCAAACCGGGTTTTCGGCCTGGCCTCTGGTGTGGTAAAAAAGACACAACTTTTCGGCGATTGTGGCAAAAGCCCCACAGTTGCCTGAGTACAGAAAAGTTCAAGGTTCAAGGTTCAAAGTTCAAGGTCAAAAGAAAAGGCAATAAATTTTCATGCGTTACGGGTGGGCCTATGGCCCCTGAGGAACTGCGCTCCGAGTCACCCGGTCTCCACCGGCGGATATTGGACCCCCGCCCACCAATGGGGATCGATATCCGGGAAGACGTCGTCCCGTTCCCGGCAGAGGTGCAGGAAATTCCAGTCTTCCGAAGGCAGTTGGCGCGCCTCGGCATAGCGCCGGGTCATGGCCGCCAGGCGGCGAAAATCGTCATTGTGCGTGGTCAACCGGAGTTCGGCGTAATCCCGGGCGCTGAAGGTGCTGATCAAAAACTGCCAGTCCGAGGACTCCAGCAGGAACAGGGACCGGCCGCACTGCTTTAACAGGTCTTGTAATTGCGGGTCGGGATCGCCGGCCCAGAGCCGGGCCATCTCCTCCATGGCATCTTCGGCGGCATAGACGTGGCGCCAGGTCCAGTCGTTCATCTCATTGAGCCAGATCCAGTGATAGCCCCCTTCCCCCCATGAACCTTCCGGCAGGGAAATGACCGACCGGGGAGCACTATCCTCCAGGATTTCGCCCCCGGGGCTCAGGCTCACCTGGGTGTGGTCCTGGAACCGTTTGAGCACCTGATAGAGCCACTCGGGACCCTCGAACCACCAGTGGCCGATGAGTTCGGTATCGTAGGGCGCCACCACCATGCCGGGCCGGCCCTCCTTGGCTTTGAAGTCCGCCAGGATTCCCGACACCAAGGCGACAAAATGGTCCGCCTGGTCATTGATCCGGGCCGCCACCCACTCGGGATGGTAGGGCTGCTTATCAGCCAGATCGGCCTGGGCGCTGGTCACCTGCCAGTAGCGCAGGCCGCCGGGAAAGCGCTTCTTGTGGAAATCCAGATAGTTGCCATCGCCGGGATACCCCCACTCCCCGCTCCACACCTGGAGGCCGGTCTTGGGGTCACGGGTGAAGGCGGCTACCGGACGCTTGGTCTCCGGGGCCGAAGTCACCAGGTAAGCCTGGTAAGGGGACTTATCCTCCTCCTCCGGCCGCTCCTGGTACTGGGCGGCAAAACGCTCCCATAGACGCTCCAGGGCATCGAACCGGTCTTTGTAGACCCCGATGGCTTTCCCCCCCTTCAGCAGGTGGGAGTCGATAAAAAAATACTTCAGGCCGTTCTCCGACAGGAACTCCTCCACCCCCTTGCGCAGCACCGGCGCCCCGGGCAGGTCTTTCACCGGCGGGGTCCAGGGATAGCGCGGCCGGTAGGCGCACTCCGGGAGCCAGAACCCCTGGGGGTCCCGGCCGAAGTGACGCCGGTAGGTGGCCACCCCTTGCTTTACCTGGGCCTGGACCGCGGTGTCCCGGCCCAACAGGGGCAGATAGCCGTGGGTGGCGGCGGAGGTGATGATTTCCAGGACCCCGGCGTCCATCAGGCGCTTAAAGGCCCCGATCAGGTCCTCGCCAAAATCCTCGCTGAAGGCCCGCCTCAGTTCTCCGTAGTGTGTGGCCCACATCCGGGCCACCGAGGCGAAATGCTCATCCCCCAGCTTCTTGAAGGTGGCCAGGTCATCGGCGGCCGCCTGAATCTTCTGGTCCAGATAGTCCTTGAACTCCTGGCGAAAGACCTTGGATGCCAGCATTTCCGCCAGGATGGGGGTAATCCCCAGGGTAACCCCGGAACCGCGGCCCTCGGCGCCCAGACGGTTGAAGGCCGTCAGCAGGGGGATGTAGGATTCGGCCGCAGCCTCGTTGAGCCAATCCATGCCGTGGGGCCAACGGCCGTGACCGATGACGTAAGGCAGATGGGAATGCAGCACAAAGGTGAAATATCCCAAGGGTTCAGCCATGATGTCCTCCGGGCACAGGTCCGTTGCAGTCAGCGGGGAAAATTCGGGTAACGGGAGTTTCGAGAAACTTACCGCTTATTATAAGGAGCCGAATGATCCGGGTCAAGAGACCGCGGTGCTGACAAAATTATCCAATCTTTTCAAGCGAGGGGCTAATGGGCGGCGTTTGCTTTCCATGGTGCCCGTCTGGCGCTAATCTCGATCAGATCCTGGCTGACCGCTGATAGCTCTTAGGAGATAACGTCCGCCTTGATCAAGTTGGTGCTGCCCCGGGTGCCGATGGGGGTGCCGGTAGTGATGATGACCCGGTCGCCGTGGTTCAGCATCCCGGCCTTGAGGGCCTCGGCCTCCACCACCCGGAGCATCTCATCGACGTGAGCGATTGGCGGGATCAGCAGGGGGAAAACCCCCCAGGACAGACTCAGCCGCCGCCAGGTATCCTCCCGGGACGTCACCCCCACGATGGGGGTGCGAGGCCGAAACCGGCTGATGAGGCGGGCGGTGCCCCCATATTCGGTGTTGGTAAGAATGGCACTGGCCGTAAGGTCCTGGGCCATCTCGCAGGCCGCATAGCTGACGGCCTCAGGAATCTCCTGGCGTCCCGAGAGAGCCCGGTCCCGGAGCCAGGCAGCGTGAGGAAAATCCGCCTCGGTAACCCGGCTCACCCGGTCCAAAAACTTTACCGCTTCTACCGGAAATTGTCCCGCGGCCGTCTCTTCGCTCAACATGACCGCATCGGTGCCGTCCAGAATGGCGTTGGCCACGTCGGTGGCCTCGGCCCGGCTGGGACGGGAGTGGCTCACCATGGACAGGAGCATCTGGGTGGCGGTGATAACCGGCTTGCCCACCTGGTTGGCCGCATGGATGATCCGCTTCTGGACCATGGGGACCTGTTCCGGGGGAATCTCCACCCCCAGGTCTCCCCGGGCCACCATGAGGCCGTCGGCCTCGTCCAGGATTTCCTCCAACCGGCTCAGGGCTTCGTGCTTTTCAATCTTGGCGATGATGGGGATATCCGCTCCCAGGCTGCGCATGAACTCTTTGGCCGCCAGGATATCCTGGCGGCAGCGCACGTAGGACAGGGCGATGAAGTCTACCCCCTGGGCGATTCCAAAGCGTAGGTCTTGCCGGTCTTTGTCGGTGAAGGCTGACACCTTTATAGAGTGCATGGGGAAATTTATCCCCACGCGGGAGCGTAATACCCCACCCACCACCACCCGGCAATTGAGGGCCGTATCGGTCCTGGATTCGACCCGGAGTTCGATATTGCCATCGGCCAGGAGGATGGGGGCGCCCAAGGGAGTCTCGGCGATAACCTGCGGATAATCCACGACAACCCCGGACTGTCCTGGCTCCAGGGGAACGGCGCTGAGACTAAACGCCCCGCCCTCCTGGAGGGTGACTTCGCCCCCGGGGACGGTGCCGATACGGACCTTGGGGCCGGCTAAGTCCTGTAAAATAGCCAGCGGCAGCCCCGCCGCGGCGGCCAACTCCCGGAGGCGCTTGATCCGGGCGCCATGCTCCTCAAGGGAGCCGTGGGAAAAATTGAGCCGGGCCACGTTCATGCCGGCCGCCAGGAGCTTGGGCAGGATGCCGCCGTCACTGGCCGGGCCCAGGGTGCAGACGATTTTGGTACGCCGCTGGTCACGCAGCACGGCCGGGTTACCTCCTCGTTCCTTGGTAGACGTGCGTGGATGGTACGTGGGAAGCAAATCCATACACTAGGGAAAAAAAGCCACACCTGTTTCTTACAGAATTGGAATAAATTATAACTCAAAAAAAACTGTTTGGGGGAGGGTTGACAAATTATTATATGATATTAACCTATTATCAATTATGTTGTAAGCTTTTGATGGTTAGGCATAGTTGTTGCAATATGTAACGACAAGGGGGAGATGGATTATGCCGATTTATGAATATCAATGTGTCGATTGTACCGGTCGGGACCAGCGGGTGGCCGGTCTGGATGATCACACCGCCCTCTGCACTCAATGCGGCGGCTTGATGCTGCGCCTGGACGAGGATGTCTTCCAGCCCTATTTTGATGAAGTTACACCTCAGATCTGGGCGGTAACCGACACCAAAACCAAAGCTTCACTGTAGTATGGGTCTCAAGGATTGAGAAAGCAGGGTGTCTAAGGGCTAAATTGACGAGCCCCTCTTGAGGAGGGGCTTTGTTATTTGCAATATTATGAAATATTTCACCTACTTTCCCGCCCCGTTGGTCTTTGAAACCCGTTCCTCCGGCCCGAATTGTTCCAGTAATTATCAAACTGAGGCTATCTGCTCCCTACCGGAGCATAAATTCTCTGAATGATAACGTCAACGTTCAGCGGTCGGTTATCAGCTATCAGCAAAAACCAAGGACTGATTAAATCAAGGCGATAACGATTAATTGACTTTATTTATGCAACTATTTTAGGTAGTTGTAGGAATTATTCTTAATCTGGTGGCACAGGCTTTCCAGCCTGTGCAAATGCGTGTTGAACGTCGGCGTAGCATTAATGATCCTCAGTTTTTTAAAAAGAATATCAAGATGATATCCCAAAAATTAATCCTTTATCAGCACAGGCTGGAAAGCCTGTGCCACCAGATTCCCTGGCATAGATTGATAGAACCTCGGTGAAAGACACCTGTGTAAGAGATTCAATGGTTTTGATGCATTACGCTGACCGCTGATAGCTGAAGGCTGACCTGATAACCTTTCGTTTACCCCCGCCGACGGTCACCGGCGAGTTCTTCCCTTGCCAGTTTTGCCTCCAACCCTTTCTTTTAATCATCCTCATGCAGAAAGACCGGCCCGGACATTTATGCTGGGGCGCATGTAACGATTTCGCCGGTACTGCGATCTATAAGAATCAAAGAAATGCAGCCTGAGATTAGCGGTTCCCCGGGTTTTGTGATAAATTCTAAGCCCAAATGGAAGTCATCGCCGACCTGCATATTCATTCCCGCTTTTCCATCGCCACTGCCCGGGACGCCGACCTGGAGCACCTGGATCTCTGGGGCCGCTACAAGGGGGTGCAGGTGGTGGGCACCGGTGATTGCACCCACCCCCAGTGGTTGGCCGAGATAGCCGCCAAGCTCGAACCGGCGGCGGCGGGGGTGTACAGCCTCAAACCGGGTCTGGCACTGCCTTTGAACCTCGAGGGGCCTGGCTGGGAGGCGGTGGAGCCGGTCAAGTTCGTGATCACCGGTGAAGTGAGCACCATTTATAAGAAGGGCGGCAAGGTGCGCAAGGTCCACCTGCTCCTGGTGCTCCCCGATCTGGCGGCGGCGCAGCAACTTTCCCGGCGTCTGGGCCGCCTGGGCAACGTGGCTTCCGACGGCCGCCCCATCCTGGGCCTGGACGCCCGGTTCGTGCTGGACCTGGTCATGGAGATCGATCCCCAGGCCCTGGTGATTCCGGCCCATATCTGGACCCCCTGGTTCTCAGTTTTGGGGAGCAAAAGCGGCTTCGACTCCCTGGAGGAGTGCTTCGAGGCGAGCACCACCTATATCCATGCGGTGGAGACCGGGTTGTCCTCCGATCCGGCCATGAACTGGCGGGTCTCCGGACTGGACCGCTTCACCCTGGTGTCTAATTCCGACGCCCACTCTCCCCAGAAACTGGGCCGGGAGGCCAATATCTTCCACGTCGCCCCCACTTACCCCGACCTGGCCCGGGCCTTGCGCACCCGGGAGGGTTTTGGAGGCACCCTGGAGTTTTTTCCCCAGGAAGGCAAGTACCACCTGGACGGTCACCGGCATTGCGGCCTAAGGCTTTCGCCGGATGAGGCCGAGCGCCTGGGCGGTCTCTGCCCCGACTGCGGCAAACCCCTGACCCTGGGGGTGATGCACCGCGTCCAGGACCTGGCCGACCGCCGGAATGGGGCGCGCCCGGCTGCGGCCAGCCCTTTCGAGTCCTTGATCAGCCTGCCGGGAATCCTGGCCGAAGTCCTGGGGGTCAACGCGGCCAGCAAAAAAGTGCGCCTGGCCTACTTCCGGCTCCTGGCCGGGCTGGGGCCGGAATTGGAGATCCTGCGCCGCCTGCCCCTAGAGGCCCTGGCCCGGGAGGGCGGCATCCTCCTGGCCCACGGCATCGACCGGATGCGCCGGGGGCATGTGCACATCAACGGGGGCTACGACGGCGCTTATGGAGAAATTTGCCTCTTTACCCCGGCCGAACGTGACCAATTATTGGACCAGGGGACCGATTTCAGTCACACCCCGGCGTCTCCTTGAGTCAAGAGGCGAAGATGGCAAGTCCCCCTTTGGTCATGGGAAATCTGGGGCGATTTACGGTCCATAATCCTGATGGGGTCGAAACGAAAGATGCAAATTGGCACAAACCCATTCTGTCCTGAACAGTTCAAGGTTCAAGGTTAAGAGCAAGGGCTGACATGAACTTTTCATGTTTTACGGATGGGCGACAGGCCCATGAGCGACTGCTGGGTTCAAAGGGAATCATGACGAGGGGCGGCCGCATTGTAGGTTGGCCCCGTCGCGTCTATACGTGTTTTGGCTGATGGCTGAAAGCTGACCGCTGACAGCTTTTTCATCAAAAGGAGCACCTAAAAAGCAGATGCGGGTTACCGGGTTTTGGCAAAGCTGGGTTTTGCCGCTTATCCTGGTGTTGACCCTGGTGGGGGTTTCCCAGGGCCTGGGGGCTGAGGTCTGCCCTCCCGATCCGGCAGGGTCAACCCCGGAGGCGCCGGCCCCGCCGCCGCCTGAAGCGCCGGCGGCCGCGGCCCTCCCCACCCCTGCACCTGGCCAGGCAGACTTCACACTTCACACCTTCAAAATCGTCGGGGCCAAAACGGAGAAGGTCAAAGACCTCAAGAAGGAATTATCCATCAAGCTGCCGTCGTTCTGGCCGCCCTGGGGCACGCCGCCCCCATTCCGGCTCCAAGACCTGGAATACGACGTGGACCGGTTAAGGAATTTCTATCGCCGCCAGGGTTTTTACCACACGGAGATCAAACCTGAAATCAGCTATGGCCCGGGAGGGGCGGTGGATGTCACCCTGAAGATTGACGAAGGCCCCTGGGTCAAGGTCACCGACATTGACGTCGAGGTCGCCGGGGCCATGGACCTGTCGGAACTGAGGTCGAAATGGCCCCTCAACCCCGGGGACCGTTTCGTCGAAAAGCCTTACGACGATCTCAAAAATCTCTACCTCAATTACCTGCCCAACCACGGCTATCCCAAGGTCAAAGTAAAGGGGCGGGTTTATCTGGACGAAGCGGCCAATACCGCCAAGATTCTCCTCAGCGTCAATCCCGGCCCTCTCTGCTATTTCGGGCAGGTGAGGCTCAAAGACGCGGAGAAATTGGAGACCCCCGAGGTCGCGGTCATGGAGAAGCTCACCTTCAAGCCCGGCCAACTCTTCAACCAGGAAAAGCTCTTCGACACCCAGCGGAAACTCTATGCCACCGATCTTTTCCGGAGTGTGGTCCTGACGCCGGAGCAGGTTCCCCCCCAGGACCCCACCATTCCCATTGTCGTTGAACTGGTGGAGAAGAAGAAACGGTCCTTGAAAGTGGGGTTGGGGTATGGGGATGAAGAGCTGTTTCGGGCCCGGCTGGGGCTGCGGTACCGGAACCTGTGGGGCGGCGGCCGGCTCCTGGACCTGGATTCCCGTTATTCCTCCCTGGGCTACCTGGTCTCGGAATCATTTTCCAACCCCGTGGTGTTCGGTTCCTCCTTCGACTTCGTCCAACAGAGCGGCGCCCGGCGCCGGGACCTGCCGGGTTTCAACGACCGGGCCTTTTTCACCCAGAACCGGCTGGAACGGGACATTCCCTGGGACCTGCGGGTCTACTTCGGGCATGGCCTGGAGTTCGCCCGTCCCTTTAACCTCCCGGTGGAAACCCTGATCCGCCTCGAGGGGACCGAACCGGAGAAAATGTACCGGGCTTCCTTTGCTCTCCTGGGCCTGCGCCAGGACACGACCGACAGCCACATTGCGCCCCAGCGGGGCGGGATCTTGAACCTGGCCAACGAGTATGCCCCCACCTTTTTGGGCTCCGGACTCCAGTTCGTCCAGTCGGTGCTGGACTGGCGGCGCTACCAGGCCATCGGCGATTCAAAAATCGTCGCCGCGGGACGCGTCAAGTTCGGCCTCATTCAACCCATCCAGTCCACCACCCAGATCCCCATATCCCGGCTCTTTTTCAGCGGCGGGGCCAACAGTGTCCGGGGCTATCAGCTCGACTACCTGGGCCCCCGCAACCTCAGCGGCGACCCCGTCGGCGGCGAAACGGTCCTGGAATTTAGTCTTGAAGGGCGGTTCCCCCTGCCCATTTACGAAAAAATCGGCGGGGTGGTCTTCCTGGATGCGGGCAATGTCTTTTCCCGGATTCACAACCTCGACCTGGGGCAGCTAAAATATTCACCGGGCCTCGGGCTGCGCTATCTCTCCCCCATCGGGGCCATCGGTGTGGATATTGCGTTCCCTACCAACCGCATCAACTACCAGCAGGACAGCCCCTATCAGATCCACTTTACCGTGGGCTACGGTTTTTAGGGGGAAGGAGGCAAGATGCGACGGGCAATGTTGGTCATGGTTTCGCTGGCGCTCCTCCTGAGCTGGGGAAAAACCGCTGCCGGCGCCATCCTGCCGGACCTCACCAATTGGGGCGGCGCTTCCCTGCTCTCCCAGCTCCAGGACCGGGTGAACGGGAAAGTCACGGCCCGGGAAATCTCCGGCAACCCCCTCACGGGCATCACCTATAAAGACCTGGAAATAAGCGGCCCGGACGGCAAGCCGGTCTTGACCGCCGAGCGCCTGGAAATCCGCCTTTCCCTGGCGTCCATCCCCTCCCTCCGCCTGGACCTGGGGACCCTGGCCCTTGATAATCCCCGGGTTTACCTGGAGCGGGATAAATCCGGCCAGTGGAATGCCGGCCACCTCCTCAAGGCCGAAAAACCCGCCGAACCCGCCGCATCCCAGGGGCTCATGAGCAGAATCATTACCTATGTATTCCGGGGTCTGGATCTCTCCAACCTGGTGATAAACCGGGGCGAGCTGTTTATTACCGAAGACGGCCGCACCCGCCACTATGCCGACATCGACCTCAAAGCCGGCCTGAGCCTGCTCGACCTGGGGCAACCGCAGCCAAAAGCCGAGGTCAACATCGCCAACCTGGGAATCACCACGCCCCAGGGCCGGGTCGAGATGGAGGCCGAACTGGCTTATAGCTCGGGCACCGCTCGGATCGGCTCTCTGAACCTGAAGCTGGCCGGGCGCCGGGTAGTCTCCCTCGCGGGGGAAGTCTGCCGCCCCCCTGACGGCAAAGATGGGAAAGCTGAGTTTACCTGCGCCTTGACCGGCAACCTGGGCCCCATCAACGGTGAGCAGATCCACGCCTTTTGGCCCCGCTGGCCCGCCCCCTGGGACCTGGCCGGGACCATGAGCCTCAGCAGCACCCCCGAAGGCGGAAAATTAGACCTCCAGGGCAAGATCGGCGCCGCCGATTACGTCATCAAGGGAGACCTCAATACCGGGGTCAAACCCGCGGCCTTTGCCTTGGACCTGGACCTCAAAGGCCTGACCACAGCCCAACTCAAGGAAATCCAGGACCTCAAGACGCAGGCGGTCCAGGGCCTGAGCCCGGTCAACGCCCGCCTGCACCTTCAGGGCACGGGCCTCCCCTGGCGCCCCGAGTCCCTGGAGACCCGCCTGGACCTCTCGCCCTTCCGGTATCGAGACCTCAAGGTGGATAAGGCGCACTTTGAGCTTTCCGGCAATGCCGGGAGCCAGAAGCTGCAGGCCTTCGCGGCGGGGAATTTCGGGAGCGTTGACCTGGGCGCCAGCGGCCATCTCCTGCCGGTAGGAAAAACCGGCCAGGAGCTTTCCGGCAATCTGACCGTGCAGACGAAGGACCTTCAGCCCGCCATGGTGGGGGTGGCCAAACTTTCGGGCAGCAGTCTGACCACCTCTTTTACGGGAAAATTCCGCCTGCCTGCCAACCTCTCCTTGGCCCAACTCGCCCTGGCGGGCAACCTCCAGGCCAACGGCCGGCTGAACCAGACCGCCTTGAAGGGGATGACCGCCAGCTTTGCTCTGGAAGGGAAAAAACTGACGATTTCCCAGGCCGACGTACAGTTGGCGGGTCTTGCGGCCTCCGGGCGGGGGACGCTCACCGAGTCCGGGGTGGATGTCACGTTTAAGGCCGCGGTATCCGGCTCCGGCGCCCTGTCCCTGCCTCCGGGAGCCGCCTTTGCCTCCCTGACGGCCGAAGGCGCCGTCCGGGGGCCGTGGCAGTCCCCCCAGGTGAACCTGGTCGGCCAGGCCCGCAAAGTCTCCTTCCAGGGCGTCAGCCTAGAATCAGCGAACTTCAACGGCGCCCTGGCCGGTTGGCCTTCCCTATCCGGGAGTCTGCAACTACAGGGCGCCGGGCTGCGCACCCCCGGGGGCACGTTTAACCGCCTCAACCTCACCGCCGATGGCGCCGGTGGCCGGTGGCAGTTCCAGGTTGCCGCCACCTCCCCCAAAGAGCCCAAGTTCGAAGCGGCGGGGACCGCGGACCTGGCAGCCAGGCCCCTGGTCCTGGACATCGCCCGGCTCTCCTGGCACAGCCAGGCCCTGACGCTCAAGAATAAGACCTCCTTTCAGGTCCGCCTCCTCCCCGGCTGGGAAATCTCTCAAGCTACTTTTCAGGTGGACGGCGGCGCCATCACCATCGCCGCCCTGGCCCGGGACCGGGAACTGTCCGGCCACCTCGAGGTCCGGGACCTGGATGCCGGGCTCCTGAAGCCCCTGGGACTCCCCGCCACGGGAAAGCTCAACGGCCGGCTGACTCTGGCCGGCGCCCCGGGGACCCCGACCCTTGACGGCCAGATGGCCCTGAGTTGTGGCAAGATCAACAATATTTCCATCCAGACCCTGACCACCACGCTCAGTTACCAGGCTGAACAGGCGCAGGTGGCCGGTTACCTGGAAATCGGCCCCCTGCGCTCCCGCCTGATCTGGAAAGGTTCGGTCCCGGTCAAAATCTCCCTGCTCCCCTTTGCCTTTGCCCTGGCGGAAGATGGCCTGGACCTCAAGCTCCACAGTGAACGGGTCAACCTCTCCCTGTTGACCTCCGTCAGCAAAGAGGTGCAGGCCGCGGAGGGTCCGGTGGACCTGGTGGTGGAAGCCCGGGGCAATCCGGGCCACCCCCGGGTTTCGGGATATGTGCGCTGGAGCGCCGGTTCCCTGAAAGTCCACCAGGCGGGGACGCCTTACGTCCTGTCCCCGGGCGAGATTCGTCTCCAGGGGGACAAGATCGTCATCCCGGGTGTAGTTGTTCAGAGCGACGGCACCATGCGGCTGTCCGGTGAAATCGTCCTGGCGGGCACTCCCCAGGCCCAAGTCCGGCTCCAGACGGATAATTTCCTGGTCCTGGATCGAGGGGGCAACGAGGTGTGGACCAACGGTTTCATCGACCTCAAGGGTCCCCTTTCGGCCCTGGTGGCCAGCGGCCATCTGAAGGTGCCCAAGGCCCAATTCCGCCCGACCTTCTTCCGCTCCCCGATGGACCCGGATGTCATCCTGGTGCCCGTCAAACCCAAGCCCCAGGCCGAAGCGGCTGCGCCCCCGGCTATCTACCGGAACCTGCGGGTCGATGTCACGCTGGAAAATTCAGGCAATGCCTGGCTCATCGACCGCATGGGCAAAGTAGAAATGGTTGCTCATCTCAAGATCAGGAAAGATCCGGGGCAGAAAATCGCCATGGGCGGGGAGGTGCGCGCCCTTCAAGGCACCCTGGACATTGAGGAACGCACCTTCACCGTCAAGCGGGCCGTGCTGCGTATGCCCGGCGTCGCCGGCAAACCCATAACAATAGATGGCAACGCGGTTCACGCGATGGATGACATCACCCTGGTGCTCAACGTCACCGGTACCATGTCCAACCCCCAGATTCGCATGGAGAGCCTGCCGTCGCTGCCGCCGGCCGACGTCCTGTCTTACCTGGCGTTCGGCGCCCCGTCCGCCACCCTGAACAGAGAACAATACATGGCCCTGGGGGCGCAACAATTGGGGGTTTTGGGGGGCATAAGCGCCAACAAGTTGAGCGAAATTTTGGGGTCGACCATCCCTTTTTTAGGCGGGATCAAGGTTAAAAGCGGCATGTTAGGCGGCCGTCCCACGGTGGGCGTCGGCAAGGAAGTCACCAAAAACGTCAGTGTGTTCGCCGGGCGGAATCTCAACGAGGAGCGCGGGGTTTACGAACAGCAGGTGGGGATCCAGTATAAAGTCAACAAGCACCTGAGCATTGAATCGCAGATCGGCCAGCGGAACTCCGGCGCCGACGTGCTCTTCAATTATGATTTTTAGGGAGCGATCAGCTATCAGCTTTCAGCGGTCAGCTTGATGAGTTATCAGCAGGGTCCGGTTTGATTTTTTCAAATTAGGCGGCTCGTTATGCGTAGGGGGATAGGACCTGCCCCTACCCTTATAGCACCTGGTCGGGGCGTTTACCGCCTCCCGGTTGCTTTTGCCCCTCATCCCTGGTAAAAAAGGCGCAGGGTGCCGATTTCTCCCCACAGGTATGACCCCCTCCGGTCAACCTCACCCCAGCCTGCCACGGTGGCTGGCCCTGGCATCCGCATCTTTACCGTGGCGCTTAGTGGAGATTTAGCATGCTCATCGTAATGGACAAAGACGCTACCGAGGCCCAGATCCGGGTAGTAGTAGCCAAAATCGAATCCCTGGGCTTCGAAGCCCAACCCATGCCCGGCGGTGAGAGGGTGGCCATTGCCATCCTGCGCAATCCCGGCCCGGTGGACCCGGCCCTGTTCGTGGATATGCCCGGGGTGATCCAGGCCATTCCGGTCTCCCGCCCCTACAAGCTGGTGAGCCGGGAAATGAACCGGGAGGACACCGTCATCCACTTGCCCGGCCTGGACTTGGGCCGGGGACATTTCGTGGTTATCGCCGGTCCCTGTGCGGTGGAAAGCGAAACCCAGGCCCTGACCATCGCGCAAAGCGTCAAAGCCGCCGGGGCCCGAATCTTCCGGGGCGGCGCCTATAAGCCCCGCACTTCCCCTTACAGCTACCAGGGCATGGGAAAAGCCGGCCTGAAGATCCTCAAGAAGGTGCGGGAGGAGACGGGGCTGCTCATCGTCACCGAGGCGGTGGACCAGGAGTCTCTGAAACTGGTGGCCGAATATGCCGACATCATCCAGATCGGGGCCCGGAATATGCAGAACTTCAGCCTGCTGCTCTGCGCCGGCCGGACCCGGAAACCGGTGATGCTGAAACGGGGCATGTACGCCACCTTGGATGAGTGGTTCATGGCGGCGGAATATATCATGTCCGAGGGCAACTCCCAGGTGATTCTCTGTGAACGGGGAGTCAGGAGCATCAGCGAGCACGCCCGGAATCTCCTGGACCTGGCGACCATCCCGGCGGTGCACCGGGAGAGCCATCTGCCCATCATCGCCGACCCCAGCCACGCCGCCGGGCGCCGGGACCTGGTGGCGCCGCTGGCCCGGGCCGCCGTGGCCGCCGGCGCCGACGGGCTGATGATTGAGGTGCATCATGAGCCGGAAAAGGCCATGTCCGACGGCGCCCAGTCCCTCTACCCCGACCAGTTTCGCACTCTGATGGAGCAAATTAAAGGCCTCAAACCCGGGGGCTGGTGATGCGGGAGATTTTCTCTAGTGGCACAGGCTTCCAGCCTGTGATCCCTTGTCTCGATACCGGGGCTGGTGATGCGCCAGATTTTTTTTAGTGGCACAGGCCTCCGGCCTGTGGTCCCCTGTCTCAATCTCGGAGGCTGGTAATGCAGGAGATTCGGTTGCCCCTCCCCGGCCGGGACACCGGCTACCGGATCGTGATCGAGCCGGGGGTGCGCCTCCGGCTGGGACCTGTTTTGGCCCCCTTCCGGTTCCCTCCCCAGGTGGTGGTGATCTCGGACCGCCGGGTGGCCCGCCTCCACGGCGCCGCCGTCCTGGATGCCCTTGCCGCCGCCGGTCTGGCCCCCGTGCTCCTGACCACGCCTCCCGGGGAGCGGGCCAAAACCTGGTCCGTGGTCCAGCGCCTGGCCCGGGAACTCCTGACCCGGGGCGCCCACCGGCGCACCCCGGTCATCGCCCTGGGAGGCGGCGTAGTGGGGGACTTGGCCGGGTTTCTGGCCTCCATCTTCATGCGGGGGCTACCCTTCATCCAGGTGCCCACCACCCTGCTGGCCATGGTGGATGCCGCCATCGGGGGCAAGACCGCCATCGACCTGGCCGAAGGCAAGAACCTCCTGGGCACCTTTCACCAGCCCCGGATCGTGGTCATCGACCCCGAATTTCTGCGCACCCTGCCCCGGGCCGAGCGGCTCAACGGCCTGGCCGAAGTGCTCAAGGCCGGGTTTATCCGCGATCGGGACCTGCTGACGCAACTGGCGGCGGTCAAAACCAGGCTCTTTAAAGATGAAGCGAAATTGACTGAAACCATCTACCGGGCCGCGGCCATCAAGGCCCAGGTGGTGTCCCGGGACGAACGCGAAGGGGACTTAAGGCGCATCCTTAACTTCGGCCATACCCTGGGCCACGGCCTGGAGCAGGCTTCCCGCTTCCGCCTGCCCCACGGCCGGGCGGTGGCCTGGGGTATGGTGGCCGCCCTGACCCTGTCGGAGCGCCTGGCAGGCCTGGACCCCGCCGAGGCCGAGTGGGGCCGCCGGCTCATCCGCGACTTTGACCTCTGCCGCCCCCTGCCGGAACTCGATCCGGAAGCCGTGATGACAGCGCTCAGCCTGGACAAGAAGCGCCAGGAGTCCGGCGTGCCTTTCGTCCTGCTCCCCCGCCTGGGGGAGACCGTGATCGAAGCTGGGGTGGACCTGGGGCTGGTGGCGGCGGTGTTGAAAGAGATGATTGGTGGCAAGGGCTAAGGGCTAAAGGTGGGATGCGCTTCGCTTTCCCGCCCTATGGGCTGAAAAGTTTTTCCGGTGACACAGGCTTTCCAGCCTGTGCAAGTGTAGGGTGCGCTCTGCGCACCATTGGCCGACCCGGCAACTGGCACGGAGGCCCGCCCCACCGGCTTTTCATAGCTTATACTGAGTTGCAGTCAAAAATATACCGACGAAAAACGTAGGGGCGCACCTGTGTGTGCGCCCTCAGGGGGGACACGCGGGTCCCCCCATATAAGATTTTTCCATTGAATATTAATCGGCATTAAAGCTCGTTCCCAAGGGCAACTTGGGAACGAGGCTTTAACGAGCCGGAACTATGAAAAATTCCGGCCGGAATAATCTTATCGACAGGTGGCGTGAGCGATCATGCGCGGGTGGTTGATTGGAGGCCTAATCGGGGTTTTATTCTTGCCGGGGCCGATCCAGGCGGAGAACCCAGGCCAATCACCGCGAAACCTGAGGAGAGCTGCCATCAAAACCGTCTGTCTCAATCCCGTCGGCGTGGTGAAAAAGCAGGGCCAGCGCGCCTGGCTGGAGGTGTTGCCGGAATATGCCCCGGCCCTCAAGGGCCTCCAGGATTTTTCCCACCTCTGGGTGTTCTACTGGTTCCACGGCAACGACAACCCGGAGGATCGCCGGACCCTGCAGGTCCACCCCCGGCGCGATGCGGCCAATCCTCTGACCGGCGTCTTCGCCTGCCGGGCCCCGGTGCGCCCCAATCTCATCGGCTTCACCGCCTGCCGGATCATCAAGGTCGAGGGGAACGTCGTGGAAGTAGCGGACCTGGACGCCCAGGACGGCTCCCCCATCCTGGACCTGAAACCCTACATCCCCAGTGGGGACGCCATCCCCGAGGCGGTCACCCCGGAGTGGCTCAAGCGCTCCAAACCCCAGGCCGATTAGCCGCCGGGTTGTGGTCAAAAATATACAGACGAAACGTAGGGGCGCACCCTTGGGCGAACCATCGACCCAGGGCGGACACATGGGTCTGCCCCTACGGAAGATAAATTACTGTATGACCGCAGCAGCGGAGAGGGTGGCTTGTGGTCGGCAGGGTAAGGCAAAAGGGCGCCGCGGCTCGGCGGCGCCCGGCAGACTCAATCTTTCCGGTGCTCCTGCTTGTGGTCGGCAATGGAGTCGGTGATGGTATTCCAGAGCTTCTTCAGCAACCCTTCCTCGTGCTCGGGGGAGCCGGCGGGCTGGGTGTGGGGCTCGGGCTCTTCCTTGGCCAGTTCGTTCAGCAGATGCTGCTGCCGGGCATTGAGGCCCCGGGGAATGACGACCCGTACCGTGACCAGCAGGTCGCCCCGGCGCTGGCCCTTGGGGTAAGGCACCCCTTCACCCTTTAAACGGATCACCTCTCCGGGCTGGGTGCCCGGCGGGATCACCAGTTCGTGGGTGGCCTTCAGGGTGGGGATGGTGAAGCGGGTCCCCAGGGCTGCCTGGACAAAGGAAATGGGCACTTGCAGATGGAGGTCGTAGCCCTCGCGCTGGAAAAAATCGTGGGGCCGCACGTTCATGACGATGTATAAATCCCCGGGAGGGCCGCCGTGCATGCCGCCGTTGCCTTCGCCGGGCATGACCAGGTGAGTGCCGCTGTCCATGCCGGGGGGAATTTTCACCTTGAGCTTCTTCTTTTCCCGGATCCGGCCTTCCCCGTTACAGTCGGGGCAGACCTCAGCCACAAACTCCTTCATACCCTGAC
>Ga0351860_1016_pt1 | contig 48368 bp, 39 predicted proteins | sample BONcelHFGM3001F8_FD_206791 | JGI IMG/M metagenome (GOLD analysis project Ga0351860, IMG submission 206791) | Enriched cells from coal bed in the Powder River Basin, Montana, United States - BONCAT cells FGM rep2 HSBNCT.FGM.300.1.F8 ...
CTGCGGCGCCTGAAAGTGGAGGTGGCCAATTGGGAGAAGGCTGATCCGTCGTTACCGGTTCAGCCCGCCCTGCACCTGGTCGCGGTGGTGGCCCAAGGGGAGGCGGGCAAGAGCGGCAAGTACCGCATGATCCATCCGGACGCCTTGGTCAATGAGGTTCACGCCTGGGCCAAGGAGGTAAACGGCATCCTCTTCGTTGACATCCAGACCGGCCATTCCGACATCCGCACCATTCTGCCGCGCTTCGAATGGATCCTGAAGAATCCGGACGTGCATCTGGGGATTGACCCGGAGTTCAACTTGATCAAGAGCGGCCATATACCGTGCAAAAAGATCGGCACCTATGATGCCTCGGACATCAACTATGCCGCCGGCTACCTGGCGGAGTTGGTGAAAAAATACAATATCCCGCCCAAGGTATTTATCGTGCACCGCTTTACGCGCAACATGGTTACCAATGCCGAAAAGGTCACGCTTCGCCCCGAGGTGCAGATTGTCATGAACATGGACGGCTGGGGCGCCCCCTGGCTGAAGCGGGATTCGTACCGGGATTACATCGTCGCCCACCCGGTGGAGTATACCGGCTTCAAGCTCTTCTACCACAATGACACCAAGAAAGGCGACCCGCTGATGACGCCCCAGGAGGTGCTGAAACTGAATCCCAAGCCGGTTTACATACAATATCAGTAAGAGGAACTCAGGGGCCGGCCACGGCCATGGCGGATTCCAGGCGCCCCAAACGCGCATCGATCTTGTTAAGGGAGGCCGCCAGTTCTTCCGAAGGGGCCGGGGAATTAAAGGCCGGGTTGGCTACCCACCAATCGATCCCTAATTCTTTGGCCTTATCCACCGAGCAGATCACCAGGCGAATCTGCAGGGTGAGGAGTTCCACTTCCACCAGCCGGATCTTGATATCGCCGGCGATGACTATGCCCTTGTCCAGGATGCGTTCCAGCAGATCCGCCAGGTTGGTGCTCTGTATGGAACTCTGGATGCCTTGTTGTTTAGCCATGTACAGTTCCTCCTTACAGGAGTTGGCCCAGAGGGCCAAGGTCGAGATTCAGGTCGTCTTCTTCCAGGCCGAACTCCTGCCGGAGCCGGTCGATTTCTTGAGCCTGCTTCATCAAGGTCAATCCCAGCCGTTCGATCTGCTCGTCCGTGAGCGACCCGGCCTCGATGCGCCGGATGCCCTGGCGTTCCAGCAGTTCGTGGAGCAGTTTCACCAGGGTCAAGACCAGTTGTCCCAGGCTGTTCTTGATGTTGTCTTGGTCCAGATTGATCCGGGGGGTCTGGCTACCCGAAGATCGGGCCGGTAGAGAGGTCCCGCCTTGCATGACCTTGGCAAAATCGCTGATGGCCTGGGATTCCACCTGTACCGGCGCCGGAGATTTCATCAGCATGCCCCCTTGGCAAAAAGGTTCGGGCCCAACTGCGCCTCCCCCCCAGGCTTAAATCCCCGGGCGGTTTCCATGGAGGCCAGGATGACCTGGAGGCCCAGGTAGACCAGGTCGATATCGGCCACGGAAATCATCACTTCCCCAAAAAGCACGGCGCCCTTATTGAGAATGCGGTCCAGGGCCTCGCACAGGGACACATCTTGATTCTCCGGGAGCGAGGCTTCCGGCAGCATGGTTTCCGGGTACGATTCCAGCAATTTCTCCTCCATGGTCTCAGGGTCTGGCTCGAAAATCATCTCCGGGACCAGGGGCGCGGCTTCCGCCGCCGGCTTGCCGATGAAATAACGGCGGGCGTCCGGAGGCAGGTTCCGCAGGTCGGCGCCGCAAGCCGAACAAGCCCGGGAGACCAGCGGTATCTTAGATTGACAATGCGGGCATATCAGCAATAGCCCCATGGCGGATCTCCATTTTTTTCCTGGACCGGTACAAGGCCTGCCCCAAAGCAGTGAGGCGCTGCAAGCCCCGAGGTTCGCTCTGGCGATAGATGACGGTTTGATGACCGGGAAAGGTTTGCCGGAATTTATCCCGAATGATGGCCTCCCGGTGGTTCAGGGCAGCGCACAGGGGACAATCCCCGGCCGGGGTAGCCAGGTTGAGCAACAGCACCGGCACCGCCACCCCCATCCGCCTACAGGTCGCCAGCAGGTCGCTGGTCTCCTGGAAGGCCATTTCCGTGAGGATGGTAACCGCATAGAGCGCCGCCCGTGCCGGGTCCCGCCACAGGTGTCGCAGTTGTTTCAGGTTCCGGGAAATTCTTACCAACTGCTGGGAGATGTCCGGAAACCGGAAGGTCAGTTTGTATTTCAAGAGCACGCCGAAAAAGGTCTTAAGCCATTGGTCCACCAGTTCCGGCAGTTCCAGGAGGCGCAGGAGATGGCCGGTGGGGGCCGAATCCAGGATAAAGATATCGTAGCGGCCCTGTTCCAAAAACTCCATGACCCTAACCAGGGCCATGATCTCGTCCAGGCCGGGGGGAGAGAGGTCCAGCATCCGCTCCATCACCTGGCGGTCGAAGGGAATATCGAAATTCTCGAACGCGGTTTTAAGGAAGTTCTCCAGTTCTTGGTGATATTGTCTTTTTAAAGCGGCGAATTCCCCCGGGGCGTCGATCTCCATGGCCGTAAGGCCAGGGCTGAGGCGCACCGGTTGGTGGCCAAGGTTTGCCTCCAGGCAGGCGGCCAGGGAGTGGGCCGGGTCGGTGGAGAAGAGCAAAACCTGTTTGCCCGGAAACTCCTGGGCCAGTCGGACTGCGGTGGCGCAGGCCAGGGTGGTCTTGCCCACGCCCCCCTTGCCGGCGAAAATCAAGAACGTGGTTTCAGCTGAGGGGCAGGGGGGCGGAGCCTCCACGCGGGGCGCTATTTCCAGAGTGGGCTGGGGACGGATCGGCAGCGCGGCATCAACCACGCTGACCCCATCCCAAAGGGTCTCAAGGACCGGACCCCGCATTTCCGCCGGGCACAGGGGCACGCCCCACCAGGCATATCCGGCCAAGGAGCCGCGGCCAAAAAACTCCTTCAGGAGTTGGAGTTGCCGGCGCCGGGCTTCGGCGCACAAGGGACAGGAATTCTCCGGATAGAGGCGGTTGACCACCACCTCCGTGACCGGGATATGCATCCGCCGCAGTTGGCCCAGGAGCTGCAAGGTCTCGATGATAACGAGGTCTTCCGCCAGCATCACCGGCACAAAGCGGCAGGCGCGGGGATTGTGCAGCAGGTCCTCCATTTGCTTTACCGAGGCGGCCAGGTCCAGGATGAATTCGTCCAGCTCGTCCCGCTGATACGAACCCCGGAACCGCTGCTGCATGAAGCGGTGCTTGGCCAGCAGGGCGTCCAGGGCCTTGAGCCAGCCGCGGATCAACTCCGGGGTGGTCAGCAGTCGCAGGGTGTGCCCGGTGGGTGCGGTATCCACCACGATGAGGTCGTAGTCCCCGGTTTCCGCCCAGCCGGCGATGGCAAGCAACGCCATGAGTTCATCCAGGCCGGGCAGAGAGAGGTCCAGGATGCGGCGAATATCCTTTTCATCCAGGAAGGTGCCTCGGGCGGCGATCTCGACAAACTTAGCCCGGTGTCTGGCCTTGAAGGCCGCCAGGGAATCCTGGGCATTGAACTCCAGGACCTTTAAATTGCCGGGGAGATGAAGATCGCCGATACTGTCGGCCAGGGAATGGGCCGGATCAGTGGATACCAGGAGGAAGGAGCCCTGGGGGGACCGGCGGGCATAGCGGAGGGCGGCGGCCGCGGCGCAGGTGGTTTTCCCGACCCCGCCCTTGCCGCCGAAGAATATCAGTCTGAACTGGGGATTTTCTAAGAAACCGGGCAGGCCCGTTGTCCCCATGGTGGAATTGGCAAGCGAGATCATGGACATCCGGGGTGACCCCTTCCGTATCAAGCGGGTAAGGTGTTCGCAAGCTCATCCAACCCTTCCCAATGCTTCCGGCGCTACGTCCCGGGCCGGCTGCTGCCCCGCTGCCGTTGGTTGATCCACTGTTTTCGTCTGGCCGGCTCTTATCTGGCGTTTCGTCAGACCAGGGAGGCCGGTTTCACGCCGGGGGGAGATTTTCTCCGGGTCGATTTGGCCTTGGGGCGTGGCTTGGCCGTTCTCTTTTCAGGCGCCGGCGTGGCCTTTTCTTCCGCCTGGAGACGGTCCAGGCGGTCCAGGAGCACCTTTTCCTGGGCGTCGAACTCCGCCTCGGTGATCTGCTCGGTTTCCAGCCGCATGTAAAGCTCGCTCAGGGCCGCAGTGATGGTTTCGCTTTCGCCGGCCAACTCCTGCTGGGCGGCGTCGTGGATCTCCCGGAACACCCAGATAAGGCCTTTCGCAGGGGACAGTAAGATGTCGTCGATGAGAAACATCACTTCTCCTTCAGAGGTCCGGCCTCACAGTTCAAGGTTTAGGTCCACGAAATTGTGGGGCGCCCAGGGGCCGTTGTAGTCGAAGGTGAAATTGTTGTCGAAGAGCTTGGCCGCGGCAAAGATGCCCTCTTCGAAACGGTCCTGCCCATCCCGGGGCACCAGACAGGCCAGGCTCATCACCTGGCTTTCGGTGCGGCATTTGTTCCGCTTGATTTCCCGGCAATAACCGGACAGAATCTCCTCGACCTTCTCGGTAAAGGCTTCCCGGTCCTCGTTCAGGAGGTGGTCAAACAGGCGCCCCAGCTCGATCTTGTCTTCCTGGGAGGGGTTGCGGTAGGGGCCGAGGAAGCGGTCCCGGGCGGTTCGCAACTCCGGATGTGTGTTGACGACATATTCAAAGATATTGGGGACGTCCAGGGAGACCCGCAGCCCCATTTCCACCATCCCGGCCACGCGTTGGAGTTGCTGGAGGAAGGCAGCGTGGTTGCGGGACAGGATCTTCTGGATGGCCTTGGGACCGTCGGCAATGATGCCGAAGGCCATGGGGAGCATGGCATCGCTCCGGGACAACAGTTCCTTGAGGACCGCCTGCTGGGCGGCCAGATGCCGCCGTTCCGGGCGGATCCGGTCGTTGGGGACGTCGCTCACCACCGCGGCCACCTGCCCGTTGGCAATGCCGTACACCGGGGCTCCGTCTATACCGGCAAGATCATAAGTCCGCTCCCCGGGAGCGGTCACTATGGCGTATAAGTATTTGCCGTATTTGCCGCTTTTCGCTGCTGTGCGCGCTGCCATATCTTGGTCTCACATCAACGGGAAACCGGCAGGCAAAACCCACCGCTTCCAGATAACCCTGCATGGCGACAACTGCCGTCGCCGGACCCGGCCTGAACGCCTTTCAGACAGTGGCCGCGCCTTCCATCCGCTTGGGCCTGGGGGCTGAGGGGGATAGTGGTTCCGCCAACCTGATGCCCTTGAGCATGCCCTCTTCGATCCTGACCTCCAACAAAGCCCCGCACAGGCATTTGATGGGACCCTCAAAGTCGTCATACATATCGTCCAGGTCCACTTTAAAGCCGCAGGACAGACAATTAATTTTCATGTCAATTCTCCCTGCCTGACGCCGGCCGGCGTCAGACGATTCCTTGTCCTTTACAGGCGTTGCAATAAAAAACCCCGTCTTCGCCGGTGCCGCCGCAGCGCTCACAGGTATCGGCCTCAACCGGGACCGGCACCACCCCAACCCCCTTGCAGGTCAGGCAGATCAAATCCCCGCCGACCCGGCCGGAGCTGCCACACTGGCGGCAGGCCACCACCGGGGGTATGACCCGCACGACCCCGGCGCCGCGGCATACGGGGCAGCCGGAGGCGCTGCTGTACTTGGGGTCGGCCCCCCGGCCGCCGCAGTAGGCGCACCGCACCTCACCCACGAACCGCTTCCGGCGGGAGGGGTTGCCTAAAACCGGGCAGTGCCGGTTCAGGACCTGCATGGCGTATTCCATGGTCCACCCGATCCTTTCAGCGGCAACCGCTACGGTTGCGCCAGGCCGCGGCCCGCCACCGGCGCCGCAACTCCCGGTTGCACCGGGCCACTTCTTCCTGGTACATGCGGCCCATTTCCGCGCCCCACATGGGCAGGCCCGTGGAGGTGGGGCAGGAGCGGTAGCTCTTCATCTGGCGCATGGTCCGCACCTGGTTGGCATCCTTAATAGTTAGCATCGGCATCCTCGGTAATTTTCATTAATTGAGTTTTAATATTTTATTTTAAAACCGCCGGTATGGCGGGGCGGGCCGGTTCGCCCCAGAGCAGTTTTGCCGCCCCCTTCCGCCAACGATTGCAGCAGACTGGCTTTTTCGGCCTCTATTTCTGCCAGGCGGGCGGCGATGTCGGCCATCAATTGTCTGGCCTTCTCGCTCTCCAGGGTCTTGCGGGCCTTTTCCATTTCAATGTGGCTGATACGCAGATAGGCCTCGTGGGGAATGGTGGCCTTTCTCACCTTCCCCGTCAGGGTGCGAATGTCCTGGATACCTCTCCTGGGAATGGTCATACGGTTACTCCTTGGCGCGGCTTCGCAACTCTCCGGCCCGCAACGGGGTCTGGGAGCGTGAACCCAAAACCGTGTCGATCACTTCTCCCACCTTTTCTCCCATAAGGGACTGGCCGCCCCGGGTCACCTTGGCGGAGTCGGTGTTGAGCACGTCCCGGCAGGCCCACTGGAAGACCGGGTCGTCTTTATGGGCCCGGGCCCCCTGGTGCGCCAGGATCTTGGCAATGGCGATGCAGGCCCGGATGGTGGGGCGGTGGTTATTGACCCCGAAGCCCCGGAGTTCCCGGACCACATCCACAATGATTTCGGCGTCCAGGCGGGACAGACCGGATTTGGTCATGGCGATCTGCACCTCGGTTTCCCGGTCGAAATGGCCCAGATTAACGGTGATGAGACGGTCCATGAGGGCGTCCTGGGTTTTATGGACCCCGGCGTACTCCTCGGGATTGGAGGTAAAGATGGCCCGGAATTCCGGATGGACCTCCAGGTAGCCGTCGCCGCCCCGGGACATCTTGGGCAGATTGAGGATCTTCTCCTCCAGGATGCTCAAAAGGGCGTTGTTGGCCTCGGGCCGGGAGCGGGTAAACTCATCGTAAATGAGGGTGTAGCCGTCCTTGCAGGCCATGGTGAGACGGTTGTCCATCCAGGTGACATTCATGGATTCTTCGGTCTTGAGGACGGAATGGATGTAGTTGTCGATGAGTCGCTGTTTGCGGTAGCCTGAGTGGCGCCCCACCAGATCGGAACTGGCAAACTCGTCGTCCCCGTGGATCAGTACCACCGGACGGCCCCGCTGGGCCGCCACATGAAAAGCCAGGGTGGTCTTGCCCGTGCCGGCCGGACCGGCGAAATGGACCGGATAGCCCACCGCCAGGTAGGCCAGGGCCCGTTGACTGAGGTCCTGGACATAACCAGTTTCCACGAATTCCGGGCTGGCTTCCGGGGCCACCTGGTCGTCCCGGGATTCCACTTTAACCACGGCCACCGCGGCCCTTTTCCGCTGCTCACCACTCATGCGCGTTGCTCCTTAAACTGGCGATGGAACTGCCCCTGGAAGCCAGGGGCAGGATGGGTAATCCGATTATCTAAACGCTCTCCCGGGGCACCCAGCCGCGCCCCCGGCAAGTCATGCAGGCCAGGGCCGAGCCGGCGTCGTCTCCGGTGCCCCGGCACTCCGGACAGGCCTGGAGGGGGCCGGGGATTAAGGGCACATAACCGGTGCCGCGGCACACAGTGCAGGTGAAAGTTTTGATGGCCCCGGTGCCCCGGCAGTGGGCGCAGGGCCGATGGAGCGCCGGCACCTGCACCCGCCCCTTGCCGCCGCAGACGCAGCAGGTGGAGAGCCAGGACATGATCCCAAAGGGGTCTTTGCCGCCGCCGCCGCAGAAAGAACAAGAGACTTGCACCATTTCTCCCTCTGAGCGGTTATGCGGCGCCGGTGTCTCGGTCGCGTGCTGGAATTGGGTCATGGTTATGCCTTATTAGGGGCTGGCCGATTTCAGCCCTTCTTTTTACCCGGGCGCCCCATCTCTTCTTTGGCCGCGGGTGACCCATGATGCCGGACGGACTCTTCCTTGACCATGGCCAAACTGGCCTGGCGTTCCCGTTCGGCGGCGGCTTTGATCTGCTCCGCCTCAGCCTTGGCCCGGCGCAGGGCCTCGGCCTGAGCCCGGCGCTCAGCCGGAGTGGGGCCGCACCAAACCCGGTGCGCTCCCGCCAGGTCCAGGGCGAATTCCCGGCGCATACTGCCGACGGTTTTCCTTAAATGGTTCACGGCAGCCCGCCGCTCCGCCTTGGTCTGGCGGGCCATGGCTTTATGGGCCCGATGAAACCCCGCCATCAGGCTCGCCACTTCATGGCCCAAGGCCTTGACGAAACCCTGGCGCTCCGCCTTGGTCCGCCGGCCCATATCGGCGTGCGCCCGGCGGAACTCAGCCTTCATGTCGGCCACATCCTGGCCCAGATCCCGGACGAAGGTCAGGCGCGCCCCGCGCAGGGCCACGACCTCACCGCACAACCGGGTCATACTTTCCGTTAAAGGACCCATAAGAAGTATCTCCTTATCCTTTGGGAGCGTGCCGGGGAATTTCCCTGGGGTATCGAGGTTGCGGCTCAATTCGCCCCAACCGCAACCCCCTTCCGTCGAGGGGCCGGGATGGCCCCTCAGCGCAAGAGGAACGTTTCCCCAGAATTATCCTTACGCGGGAGCGGCCGCGCTGGCCGTCAGGCCGATGGCTTCGGCGTACTTCAGATAGGTTTCCACGGAGGCGATGACCACCCGGGCTTCAATGGACAGCAGCTCAATACCCACCAACGACACCTTGACCCACGCGTCGATGACGATACCCTTATCCAGAATGCGATCAACGACTTCCGCCAGGCTGGAGGAATCGGTTGACTTTTGTACTTTAGCCATGGTATTTCTCCTTTAGAGGATTAATGGTTAGTCAGTTCAGGTTAATGGTTGTTACCTGAGGTTGAGAGCGTAGCCAGGCTTATTTGCCGGCCCAGGCCCGCCGGGCCCCGTCCAGGTCCGCGGCATAGGCATGGCGCATGGCGCCCACCGTTTTCTTCAGGTGAGCTACGGCGGCCCGCCGTTCGGCCTTGGTCTTCCGGGCCATGTCTCTGTGGACCCGGTGGAAGTTAGCCATCAAGGCCGCCGTATTCTGGGTCAGGTCCTTGACAAAGCCCTTCCGGGCGCCGCGCACCGCGACGATCTCGCCAACCAGCCGGGTCATTTCATCGGTAAATCGACCCATGTGGGATCTCCTTTTCTCCTGCCTTTAGGCCTTTAGGGGTTGGTCGGCACCACAATGCTCGCCCCTGAAGGATGCTGAGGGGCCTCTTTCCGGGAAGGGTCGCACCGGACCCCTCCGGAAAGAGGACTGTTCCCCCCATCGGCCTTAAGCCGGAGCCGCGGCGCTGGCCGTGAGGCCGATGGCTTCGGCGTACTTCAGATAAGTTTCCACCGAAGCGATGACCACGCGGGCTTCAATGGACAGCAGTTCGATGCCCACCAGCGACACCTTGACCCAGGCATCGATGACGATACCCTTGTCCAGGATGCGGTCGACAACTTCCGCCAGACTGGAGGAATCGGTTGACTTCTGTACTTTGGCCATGGGGAACCTCCTTCATCAATATGAGAGTTTTTGGTAAACCGAGGACTTGCCTCATTCTCTCTTAATCCAAGAAGCGTGCCAGGACCATGATGCAGGTGATTACCTTCAAAATCAGCCGGTTAGGTGCGAGAAGCGGGGATGCCGGCTGGGGCTAGGGAATTGGGTCTATGGAATCATTTCCCTAGTCTATGGTGGTTGGTCTATGCCCCTGCGGTCTTCTAGAAGGAATAGTGCGGTTCAGGTTGCCAAAACCCGGAGGATTTCGGCCTGGAGGAAGGGCTTGCTGATGAAATCGATGATCAGTCCCTGGGAGATGGCCTCCTGGATGGAGACGTCATCCCGGTAAAAGTAACCGGACACCATGATAATGCGGATGTCCGGGACAATCAACCGGATGCACCGGGCCAGCTCCAGGCCGTCCATATCCGGCAGCTTGGCGTCCAGGAAGGCGCAGGCGAACCGGTGCCGCTCCATCAGCACCAAAGCCTCCATAGCTGTCAGGGCTTTGCAGGTGACGTAACCCCGTTTGTTGAGGAGATGGCCCAGGGCCCAGCACATATCCGGTTCGTCGTCCACAATGAGAATCAGTTCACCTGGATCAGTCATCCCGCCATCCTTAAGCGGTTATAAAATGGGCAATCTCACGGTAAAGGTGCAGCCTGGGTCGTCCCCGCTCTCCACGGTGATGGTGCCGAAGTGCTGCCTGATGATGGAATAACAGATGGACAGGCCCAACCCCGTGCCCTGGCCCACCGGCGCGGTGGTGTAAAAGGGGTCGAAGATATTGTCCAGGTCCCCGGGGGCGATCCCCAGGCCGGTGTCGCTGATGCTGACCCAGGCCTCCCCGTCGGCCTGTCCCAGGGTGACGCCCAACCCCCCCCCATCGGGCATGGCCTTGATGGCGTTGAGCAACAGGTTCATGAAGGCCTGCTGCAACAGACCTTCCATGCCGCTGATCCGGATGGGCTCCCGGGGCAATTGCGCCTGCAGCTCAATCTTGGCAATCCGGGCCTGGTTCGTCACCAGGGACAGGGTTTCCTCCAGGAGAGTAGTGAGGTTAATCTCCTTGATGTCGGGTTTTACTGAGGGACGGGCGAAACGCAGCAAATTTTCAATAATCATGGAGGCCCGCAGGATGCCCGCGTGAATCTTTTCGGCGCACTCCTGCTGCAACTGCGGTTCAAGATCGCCTTCCATGATGAACTGGGCGGCACTGGAGCAAACCGCCAGGGGATTGCGGATCTCATGGGCGATGCCCCCGGCCATGACTCCCAGGGCGGCCAGTTTCTGCGTCTGGAGCAACTGGGCCTCAAATTTACGGCGTTCCGTCAGGTCCCGGCCCACGGCCACGATCCCGGCGGTCTGGCCCAGGTGGTCTTTCATGGGGGAAAAAATCCATGAAACCGGGATGCGGCCGCCATCCCTGGTTTTCAGATCCCATTCCGCCATTTGGGCCTCTTTGCCGGCCTGGAGGTTAGCAAAAATTCGCGCCATCTCGCCTTGATTATCTCCGGCGCAGAAGTCGAAAAAGTTGTGTCCCCGGACCGCATAGAGGGTAAAGCCCGAAAGCTTCTCCGCCGCGGTGTTCCAGGTCAGGATTTGGCCTTCCATGTCGGTGGACAAGACGATATCCTGGGCGCTTTCCACCACCGAGGCCAGGTGGCGCTCTACCCGGCGCACCTCTTCACTCAGACGCACCTGCTCGGTGACGTCATCCATGAGCAGCATGGCCAGCTCCACCACCCCCTGCCAGGAAAAGGGCAGGATGCTGTAATAATAAATCCGCAGGGGAATGCCCGGGGCCCGATAGGTCATCCGTTCCCCCTTGACGCGGAAGTTCTTTTCGAAGACCTGGCGGATACGCCCCGGGAAATCCATCTGGTCGATGATGATGGCCGGAAACACTTCCTCCAGTCGATGGCCGATGGTGTCCGGGAGGTTGCGGCGATTTTTCTCCAGGAAATTGCGGTTTGCCGAGACGATGCGGAGGTCCCGGTCAATGAGCAACACCGACGAGGGAATGGCCTCCAGCAGCATGTCGTAGAGCTGTTGGTACCGCTGTGATTCCAGGCTATTGTCTGGCGGCGCGGTGTTTGCATCCATACCGGTTCATCCTTTCTTACGTGGGGTACTCCAAGAGACTGATCCCGGCCGTCACAAAGTTATACGGCGGCCAGGGACCGGAGAGCAGCAGCCGGGCCGGCTCGTTCTCGGCTAGCTGCCGGAAAGCCTGGCGAAAAGACTCCACGACGGGGCGGCGCACCAGGAAATACAAGGAGAGCAGGGGCAGCCGGGGCGAAGGAGCTTCCGTGGTGCATTTGACGTACAGTCCGGCGAACTGGTCCCGGCACCGCTGTGCAGCTTGGCGGTACTCTGTGGTCCAGCGATCCTGGCTGGCATAGTGGGCTTTGCGGGCCGTGAGGTAGGTCAACCCTAATCGGTCCGGCGGCGCGGCGGGGTCCGGGGGGCAAGGTCCGGCCACCTCTCGCCTGGCTTCGGGGCCGCCGGGGATCACCGCCGCCCAGGGCCTGGACGGCAGCAAGACCCGCAGCCCCATCTCCACGCAGCCGTCCAGTTCTATGAGCAGGGCCTCATATCGGGGGCCGTGTTCCTCCAGGAGTTGGATAGCTTGGGATTCCTGCTCCACCACGCAGCCGTAACGCATGGGGACCACGGCGCCCCTATGGTGATAGGAGAGCACCACCCGCTCGTAGGCCCGTATCTTGGGGATATCCGGGGCCAGGTCGGCGCGGCCGATTTCAGAGAGGGCTGCACTTAAGCCCCGGCGCGCCACCTGGTATACCGGGCGGCCCCCCACCCCCAACAGGGACCCCGATAATTCCGGCCCCGGATGACGGCGGACACAATAAAACAGGCAACTCATGTCTCTGGCTCCATATCCAGGGCAGGACAAAAGCTGTAAGGGGGCCAGGGGCCGGTCACTTCCAACCTCAGCCCGTGATGGGCGTATTGGGTGTTGACCTCCTGGATCCGGGCCTGGAAACCGCCCGCTGCCTGGCTCGGTATCAATAGAGCCCAGTTCCAGACCATATCCCGGTCACTGCCGGTGGATTCCCGGGAGAGCAGCCGCCGTTCCTGGACCTCGGCGGCATAATCCCGGAGATCAGCCCACAGTTTGCGGCAGGCTTCTTTAAGCCACCGCTGCAATTCCTGGTCACCTGCGGCCCGGAGACGCTGCTCCTCAAAATACCGCTTGCCCGGTGATAAGGCCCCAAGGCTGGCCGCCTCCTGGGCCAGCTTGAGGGCGAACAGCTTCTCTCTGGCCCCGGGGCGGTCCAGCATCCCTTTGACGGCCCATTCCTCCTGGTCCGTGAGGCGGGCAAGAAACCCGGCGATGGTGTCGGAATGGCGCTCCAAAACCTTTTCCAGATTAGCCAGGGAGGCAAAGATGGTCCCGAACCGGACCGGCAGCACGGGAGAATGGCGCATCACCCCGGCCACCACCTCCTGATGGCGGATGACCCGGGGACCGATCCAGGTCAGGTCTTGTAGGCGTTCTTCAGCCTCCGGCCCGGAGAAATCCTCCACCGGCACCGGACTCCAGACCGCAGCCAGATTCTGGTATGCCGCCACTGCCAGCGAGTTCCGGCCATCCACCCCGGGGCCCAAAAGGGGCAGAGGAGGCAGCCGGTTCAAGCGGGCCAGGCAGTAAAGATAGAGTCCTTGTGCCATTTTGAGTAGCCAGTAGTCAGTAGCCAGTAGTCAGTAGTCAGTGGCCAGTGGCCAGTGGTCAGGTAAAAACGAGTTATTGCAGCAGCAGTTCTGCTTCGAAAAGTTCTTCCGGTAGCACAGGCTTTCCAGCCTGTGCAGACCGGCTGGCGGGCGAGGACGCCCGCCCCACTGATCTTTCAGGCTTTAAGGGTGGGCCGAAGGCCCATGAACGACTGCTCCGAAAAGTTTTTGTTGGGTGCGTCCTGTGTACCAAAAATACTCACATAGTCAGCAAGTTATTCTAAAGGGCGGACTGCGGCCGCCGACAATCAGCGCCTCTGGGTTGGCCTGGCAAATGGCGGGCCCGCCCGACCGCCCCGCCAAGGTTTTATAATTTTGCCCGACCCACCGGCACCTGAACCGCTCCTTCCCAGAACCAGCAGTCAATCACCAGAAAAAAAACAGGGAAGCCCCCAAACTGGCCACTGGCCACTGGCCACTGACTACTGACTACTCCCCACCATCTCCTTAAGGGCCTCTTCCAGGTCGGCAGGCAGGAGGAGCACCTTGGCTTCCCCGGCCCCTTCCTGCGCCAGTTCCGCCGCCACGGCCCGGCGCACCGCGGCCTGGGCCGCCTGGTTGCATACCCCGGCGATCTCGGCCCCGCTTAACCCCTCGCTCTTGGCCGCCAGTTGTTTGGCGCTGACCCCCTTGGCCAGGGGTTTGCCCTTGAGGTGGACCGCAAAGATTTCCCGGCGGTCCGCCTCATCGGCCAGGGGAATCTCGACGATGGCGTCGAAGCGGCCCGGCCGCAGCACCGCCGCGTCCATCATGTCCAGGCGATTGGTGGCTCCCAGCACCAAGACCCCCTTCAATTCCTCGATGCCGTCCAACTCCGCCAGGAACTGGCTCAGGACCCGCTCCGAGACATGGGAATCGCCGCCGCCCACCCCCCGGGCCGGCAGCAGGGCCTCGGTCTCATCCAGGAAGATGATACAGGGCGCGGCCTGGCGGGCGGTCTTGAAGATCTCCCGCACCCCCCGTTCGGATTCGCCCACATACTTGGACATCAGGGCCGGCCCCTTCACCGACAGGAAATTCACCCGGCTTTCCGTGGCAATGGCCTTGGCCAACAAGGTCTTGCCGCACCCCGGCGGCCCGGACAGGAGGATACCCTTGGGGGGCTTGATGCCGGCTTTTTTGAAGAGGTGGGCATATTTTAAGGGCCACTCCACTGCTTCCTTGAGGCGCTCTTTTACGCCCGTCAGGCCCCCGACGTCTTCCCAGCGCACATCCGGGACTTCCACAAACACCTCCCGGATAGCCGACGGTTCCACCTCCCGGAGCGCGGCCAGGAAATCGTCCATGTTCACTTCCAGTTGGGCCAGTTGCTCGTAGGGGATGGTGGCCAGGCCGTAGTCAATGTCGGGCATGAGGCGGCGCAGGCAGATCATGGCCGCTTCCCGGCACAGGGCCTCCAGGTCGGCCCCCACGAAACCGTGGGTGATCTCGGCCAGGTGGCTCATGTCCACGCCCTCGCCCAGGGGCATGCCCCGGCTGTGAATCTCCAGGATATCCAGGCGCCCGTAGCGATCGGGGATAGGGATGCCGATCTCCCGGTCGAACCGCCCCGGCCGCCGGAGCGCCGGGTCCAGGGCGTTGGGGATGTTGGTGGCGGCAATGACAATAACGTTCTGGCGCTTGTTGAGGCCGTCCATCAGGGCCAGGAGTGTGGCCACCACCCGTTTCTCCACGTCCCCGACGACATTTTCCCGACGGGGGGCGATGGAATCGATCTCGTCGATGAAGATAATGCTGGGTCCCTTGCGTCCGGCCTCCTCAAAGATCTTGCGCAGGTGGGCCTCGGACTCGCCATAGAACTTGTGCACCACCTCCGGGCCGCTGACGGAAAAGAAGTTGGCCTCGGTCTCGTGGGCGATGGTGCGGGCGATGAGGGTCTTACCGCAGCCTGGAGGGCCGTGGAGCAAAACCCCTTTGGGGGCGTCGATGCCCAGGCGCTCGAACAGTTCGGGGTAGCGCAACGGCAGCTCGATCATCTCCCGGATGCGCTGGAGTTGGGGCTTGAGGCCGCCGACGTCCTCGTAGGACACCGCCGCCCGCACGGTTTCCGGGGCCCCGGCCTTGCCGATTACCAGGGTGGTAGTGGGGTTGATCAGCACCGGCCCCCGGGGGGTCAGGGCTCCCACCTTGAAATCGGCGGTGCGGCTGCCGAACAGGGTGGCCCGGATGCGGTCCCCCTCCAGAACCGGCAGGCCGTCCAGGAGGCTGCCGATATACTGGAGGTCCCGTTCCGCCGGAGTAATGGTGATGGGGGTAAGGACCACGCGTTCCGCCGGGCGGCAGGCGATTTTCTTCACCTGGACAAAATCATCGATCCCGGCGCCGGCGTTTTCCCGGCTGATGCCGTCCAACTGCATCCGGGACCGGCCCCGCAACTCCTTGTAGGCGGGCATGGCCTTGCAGACCGTGGTCCGCTTGCCCACGACCTCAACGATGTCACCGATGGCCACCTGGAGTTTTTCCAGGTCTTCCGGCCCCATGCGGGCATAGGCTCGGCCTACGTCCTTACTCAGGGCCTCCGTCACTTTCAGCTTGAGGGCCGACTCTTCAGTTTTTTTCATATTTTTCATGTTTTCCATTAATGATCCCGGGGTTCACCTACCTGACGCACTTGATCTCCAGGATACCGTTGTTGCAGGTCATCTTCATCTTCTCCTGGGGATAGCTTCGGGGCAGCAGGATCTCCTTGCGGTACTTCTTATCCCGTTTCTCGGCATAAATGGTAAGCAGGTCATCCTTGACGGTAAGAGTCACGTCCTTGGTGCTGACGCCGGGCATCTCGGCCACGACCAGGGTATGATCTTTTTCTTCGAACACGTCCACCACCGGTTCCCGGATTTCCTGGACCATGGTTTCCCCGGTCTTATCATCCCGGCGGACGTTGCCGAAGGGTTCCACCTTCACCTCTTTGTCCCCCTTGTCGCCCAGGCCGACTTTCACGGAGAAGCCATAGACGCCTTTCACGTCCCGGTGGTGGAGTTCCCCCTGACCTTGCTTGAGCGCCTCGCCCTTATCCGCCAGATCGCCCAGTTTTTCGATGAGGTCCGCCAGCCCTTTGAAGACGCCTCCGAAGCCGGATTCCTCCCCGCCGCCTTTTCTCTTAGTCATGACCGCCTCCAGATTGGTTGATCCCGAACTGTTTCAGCTTGGTATGTATAGTCTTATAATCTACGTGCAATAGCCGTGCCGCCTTGGCTTTATTCCCCCGGGTATGTTTCATGACCTGGATCAGTACTTCCCGTTCCACGGAAACCACGCTGTGGTGGACGATCTCCCGGAGAGAGAGTTCGTCCCAGGGCGTCCCCTCAACCTTGGGAGTGAAGGCCAAACCCGGCACCGGGGTGCGCTTGATGTCCAGATGATGCTCGGTGATGATGTCGTCGGCCAAGAGGACGGCCCGGCGGATAACGGACCGGAGCTGGCGCACATTTCCCGGCCAGTTGTAAGACAGCAAGGCTTCGAGGCAATACTCGGAAAAGCGCCGGACTTTTTTCTGTAATTCTTTATTGGTGAGATCCATGAACCGTTTGGCGAGGTAAGGAATGTCGTCTTTGCGTTCCCGGAGGGGCGGGATGGTGATAGTAAATTCATTGAGGCGAAAGAACAGGTCCTCCCGCATCTGGCCCGAGGCCGCCAGTCTCTGGAGTTCCTGGTTGCTGGCCGTGACCAGGCGTACATCAACCTTTACCGGCTTGACCGCGCCCAGGCGCAGGACTTTCTTTTCCTGGAGGACTCGCAGCAGTTTCGCCTGGGCCCCCAGGGGCAGGTTGGCTATTTCGTCCAGGAAGAGGGTGCCGCCGTGAGCCGCTTCGAATTTCCCGGCCTTGGGGGCGCTGGCTCCGGTAAAAGCCCCTTTTTGGTAGCCGAAGAGTTCGCTCTCGATTAAGGTTTCAGGAATGGCCCCGCAATCCAGGGGAATAAAGGGGGCGTCGGCGCGTCCGCTCAACTGGTAGATGGACCGGGCCACCAGTTCCTTGCCGGAGCCGGTTTCCCCCTGAACGATGACGCTGAAATCAGATTGGGCCACCCGGTTCACTTCCCGGATAATGCGGGTGACGGCATCGCTGGGGCCCATCATGACCCGGAGACAATTGTCCGCCGAGATTTCTTCAGTATGGGACCGGCGCCGGCGCTCCCGTTCGGCCAGGGCGGCCCGCACCACCCGGACCACCTCCGGGTGGTCAAAGGGTTTGGCCAGATAATCGAAGGCCCCGGCCCGCATGGCCGCCACCGAGGCCGAAATCTCGGCATACGCCGTGATGAGGACCACCGGCAGGTGGGGGTCGGTTTCCTTGACCCGCTTCAAGACTGTCATGCCGTCGATGCCGGGCATCCTGACGTCCACCAGCAGCATGTCGGGCTTGGCCACGGGGACCATCTGCAAGGCCGTCTCCCCGTCGTGAGCCACCATGTTGGTCAGCCCCTCTTTGTGCATGAGGGTTGAGAGCAAGGAACTGATATCCCGATCGTCGTCGACGATGAGCACCCGGATGGAGCCTGGGTTCATTATTCCCTCCTGGTTCAACGAGATCGGTGGAGCGGATGGATCACCAACACGTCCGGGTGGAGGTGCCGTTCCAAGGAATGCAGCATCCCCAGGAAGAGGATGCCGGTCTCGCCGTTTTTCAGAGTTGCATTAATGCGTTGGGCTATGAATTGGTCCCGGCGCTGGAGCAGGGCCTCGCTCAAGGCCCGCCGCGCCGCCGCCACCGCCGCGGCCCGGGGCGGCCGGGTCGTCAGGGATTGTTTGGCCAACTGGTATTCCTGCACCAGCAGATCGCCTTCTTCGGTCCCCATGAGCACGGCCCCTTGGGCCATCAGGCGCAGAAGGAGCTGATGGTTCCGGCTGCCCGTCCGGGCCAGTTCGGTGACGATCTCGGCCTCTCGCCCGCATACGGGCAAGCCGTCCTGGTAGAGGCGCACCCGGTCAAAAGACAAAGGCAACGCGTCGATGGCGGCCTCGATTTCCGTCCAGATCTGGTCAATGGCCGCGGTCTTGCGGGCCAATCCGACGCGGCCCGCTTTCTCAAGGGTGGCCCGGGTCACCGATTCCTGGAGCGCGCCCATATCCGCCTGGGTATGGACGATGGGAAAGGAGATCAACGTCCGGGAATGCCCCTCCGCGAGACCTGCCCCGAGAATCGGGCTTCGGGTGTGGCGTTGGTCAGCAGACATGGAACTCGATCATTTTCGCTGCCTTAGGTGCGCTCTCACGCCAACGGTCATTTCCTTACGGGTACAACGAAGCATGAAAATATGGCACCGTCGCCCTCGCCGGGGAAATGTAGGACAGCCGCCCCAGGCTGTCCATGGGCAGGCGAGGACGCCTGCCCTACACTTTCTTACCAACCGCGGGCGGCGGGTTGCCGGCCATCCCTGGCGGGTGATGGAAGGGCAGAGGAAATTTTCTTGAAACCCTGAACTCGTCTAAACCTTACCCGTCCATCGGTTCTAAACTTCAGGCCAGGCGGTTAACGAACCATAGTCTTAACCAGATTACCGCAAGCGGCAAAAAAGCCGCGGTTAAGGCTTGGCCTGGGTAAAAGTCATCTCGAATGCTTCCATCTGATGCGCCCTGAGTATCCTATCGGCCGCTTGACGATTTTCATTAATGATTTCTTCACCTGCATGAGTAAGATTGGCCACTGGAGGAATTGCCCCGGCAAAGCTCCTGGGCCGGCGGCCCCAGAGCCTATCTTCAGAGCCTCAAACCCGGCGCGATCAACCATCGCCTGGCAAGCGCAGGGCAATCCTCTGACTGCTTATCCCATGAGGAAGGCGTGACGGTGGGAGAATCCCGAAAGATGCGGCGAGGCCTGGCGGCTACCCCAGCCAATAGGTTTCCGGTCCTCGGAGTGTGGGGCATGCAAAATTCAGGAAAAATTTCTCTATAACCGCAGAAGTTTTAGTACCGTACAGGCGCCTTGAGGAGTCGGGTTCAGGAATGTCACCGTAGGAGGAATCTCACCGAAGCATAGAGGCCGCCAAAACGCTGGTTCGACTAAGAGGCCGGAGTTTTTAGCTTCAAGACTATGAGACTGCCTGCGAAACCGCAAGGGGACCCTATAACTTCTCTCCGGGAGGTTTTTGAGGCTGCCTGCCGCCGGGCGGAAATTGCGGGATTTGCCCTTGCAGCCTCTGAGGCACACGGCAATCAATATCTGGCGGTTGCAGGGGCACGACTATTTCCGTATAATGGCGGCTACCGGGGACACGAGAGTGTATTTACGCGGTGCAACCCCGGGGGCCAGAATGAAATGACAACCCTGATTAGGGAAAAAGCGGTGATGATATTTCCCTCTATATTTATCAAGGCGTTTTCAGCGAACCAACGCAAAGGGTAACTATCTGATATGCTTAAAAAGCCTGGGTGGCGGAACGGGTAGACGCAAGGGACTTAAAATCCCTCGGTCGCAAGGCCGTGCCGGTTCGAGTCCGGCCCCAGGCACCACTTTATAATCCAAAGAAATCTTGAGTTGTCCGAAAGCCTACATCTGATAACAGATTGTGGGCTTTTATCTGTCTATTGCTGTCCAGTAAGCAGTGAAGATTCCTGCGCTCGGGTTCGGATACAGGCGCTGACATTTTTTCAATCGCCGAGAAGTTTTCAAAAATTTGTCAATGAGTGTTTTACCTATTTTTCGATGGCCCAATTGATATTTTTTTTAAAATCTCTTGACAATGTTTGCGAAGCAGGTCTAATATCCATCCTCAATCGCTGATAAAAATTGGCAAATAAACTATCAAACTAATAATTGAGGTGAGTTTGGTTTGAATCAAAAAAACTTTTGGTATCGTGAACCCGTGCGCCTATCCCCAGCAAAAACCGCCCAGAATTTGCTATTGATAACGGACCCCAATAATAAAGGAGATGGTATATATGGGTAAGAAAATTGTATTTCCCACGGCGATGCTTTTAGTAATCACACTTCTCTTTGGAGTTTCTTTGGCAATTGCGGCTGAAGTAACCGGGGCCAAGGCTCTCTTTTTCAGTGAGAGTGGGGCGACAATCTCCGCCTCGAAAGCTTCTCCTGAAAAACCGAAAACCATGGCGAAATCCTCCACTCGGGAAAAATATACTGGAATCGCTTATCAATTGGCGCAACTTTTTCCCGATGGACAGTTTCAGGTGGTTCCCAAGTCCCATACCTTTGAATCGGGAGACCGAGTAAAATTTTTGGTCAGGACTAACCAACCTGGTTATCTGACCGTGCTCAATGTTGGCACTTCTGGCATGACCCATGTCTTATATAACAATTATGTCCAAGCCATGAGCGTTATTGAAGTTCCCCAGGGAAGCAATCTCCAGTTTGTTGGGCCCGCTGGGGCAGAAAAAGTCATTATGATGCTTTCCTCCAGTCCCAATCCTTTGGGGAGCCCAGGAGGTGGTCCTAATCAAGGTCCTGCCCTTATTGAGGCGAAAAGAGGATCGAATACCTATGCTTCTTTGGAAGGGTCAAAGGACCTAGTATTGGAAGACAACCTTAAAACAAAATATGCCGTAATTTCTCCAAAGAACAATTATCGTCCGGTTGCTACCGGGACTAAGGATATGGTTCTAGAAACGGATAAAGGCAATGGATATAATTATGGTGTTGTTCCTGCTGCAGCTGTCTCCGGGGGTGGAATACTCACTTTAGAAACAACCCTCCGTCATCGTTAAAACTATTAAGCACAGTGATTAGAGTCGATGGCTCGCTCAATGTGGCAATATAGGTGCGCATGCAGCCTATAACACTAACACAAGAGATCAAGTGGGTGATATTTAGGTTGCCATCGATCAATTTCTCATACATGACCTAAGACTGGAGGGGGTAATGAAATTCGAATCGACTAAGAAGCTCATCGCTCTTTTATCTATATTGCTGTTGCTTTCCTCTTGCGCAACATTACCTCCTCCAGGCACTCATATGACTGATGAAGAGAGGCAGACAGCCAAAAATAAGTGTATTGCCCAATATACCATAAGTTCAGCTATTGGCGGGGCGATAATTGGCGCAGCTATCGGCGCCCTTTCTGGTGGTGGTCGTGGCGCGGCTAAAGGAGCTATTATCGGTGGCATTTCAGGGGGAGTAATTGGTTTTGCCGCATCCTGGAACCACTGCATCGCTTTGTTCTCAAATTTAGAAACTTACCCGGTAGCTGATTATAAACAAACCGCTCTGGATATGAATTATCAACCATCACAAGGGGACATAGTAGAGATTAAAGATTTAGCCATTTCTCCCCCTACAACCACTCCAGGGAGCACCGTCAATTTAACGGGTAAATATATTGTCATGAACGCTGATCCAAACGCCAAGGATATTAAGGTGATAATCGAAAGAGGGGTGGCCGGTTTTGATGAGAAGACCAAAACTTTTAAAGAGCCTACTCGATATGAACCGACAGAAAAGATCATTGACGCCACGAATCGTACTAATAAACTCGATGGCGATTTCGACCTTCCGGATAAGGCTCCCGTTGGAAAATACAAGATAATTGTGCGCGTCACGGCTTTGGGGAAAACAGTGGTGGACGGTGCAGAATTGGAGGTCCAGAAGGGGGAAAAAGTAGCTTATGTCAAACCTGATAAAGCTATGGCCGTACAAGCGGCAACTCCAGCCGCAGTTTCAAATCAACCTGCGCTGGCGCCCTCTGCTCCCGCCGCGGCAGAACCCAATAAAACTGGAGGCGCAAGACCTGAAGTAGATTCTGAAAAAGCCGCTAAGCCCGCCTCCTTGAAAGAGGCTCGCGCGGCGAAAGACGGCCAAGACCTGGAAGGAGCACTATTTCAGGATAAAAATTCCAAGGTATGGTACCTGGATACCGAAGAAGGAATCTACAAGCTAACGGGGGGTAAGTTTGTAAAAATTGGAACTCAAGCAGAGACTGCGAAAATCTCTGCGACTGCCCCTGCTGCCACGGCCGCATCGGACAAAGGAGGTCCTAATAAGGCTGCGGGAGCAAAATCCATAGCCGAGGCGGAAAACACCACCCAAGCCCTTACTCTGAAGGAGGCACGGGAGGCGAAAAAAAACCAAGAATTAGAAGGGTATCTATTTCAGGATAGCGCTTCCAAAGCTTGGTACCTGGAAAACGAAGATGGAACCTACAAGCTAAAAAATGGCAAGTTTGTTTTGATAAACCGTAATTAATCAACCTTTACGAAATTTTATAAATTATTATCGTCGCCAAAATGTGATATACGGTGACTAAAAACGCGAATGTAGGTGGGTTAATGAAAAAAGACTCGGCTTTCACATGGATTTCATTATTGGTCATTCTATCAGTTTTACCTTCCTGTGCTACTTATACCTATGATCATCAAACGCCGAAGACTCCTTCATCGGTTGCGAGTGAGACAGTCTCTCCTACAGCTTCCCCAGTAAATCTTAGTCATATCTCGGCGATAAATAATCTCCTTATTGATAAAGGGGTTAATAAAGGCTTCGTCGAATTGGATAGATTTGGGAGAGTAATTCTCAAAGGAGAATATCGCAACGAAAGGGAAGTTGACATTGCATTTGCCTTATCACAACAAATTGTAGGCCCCAAATGGGTTTCACCTGTAACTCCTGAAAACATTAAGTGTGAAGAATGGCAAAAGAAAATTGGCTTACTGTTTCTTGAAGCTTCAGAGGGCATGCCATCAGGAAGCACTAGACCAGGAGCAACTATCAGGAATAGATATGGCCTTGTTGTCGGTGTAGGGCGTTTTCAATATGTCCCTAGGGAAAAATTCCTAAAATACACCGCCAGTGATGCCAGAGATTTTTATGAATATCTAATTAATCCTCAAGAAGGTAATTTCCCCTCCGGTAATGTTATTTTATTAACTGATAGTCAGGCTACCAAAAATAATATCAATAACGCCCTACAAAAAATTAAAAATATGGCAGGATCTGATGATCTGGTTTGTGTTTTTCTAAGCAGTCACGGCACGCCGCCGGACAAGGATGGCGGCGTCAGGGTGGTTGCTTACGATTCTGTCTATGAGCCGGTGAGAATCTGGGAGACTTCCGTATCATTAAAGGAATTTATTCAAGGAATCAAGGCCGAACGTTTGGTTGTTCTCTCCGATGCCTGTTATAGCTCCGGGATCTATAAAGACATTTCCGGGTTCTTGCCAAGCGGCGGGAAATCTTTGGGGGTTTCCGGAGGAGAGGAATCCTATGGGCTGTCCAGGGATTACGGCAAAAAAATCTTGGGAGCCAAAGACTTGGTTTTTCAGGACAGATCATCGTCAGGGAAAGACTTGAGTTTTCAATCCGGGGGCTCACCAGGTAAAGATTTAGCAGGTCAATCCCGAACAGTTCCAGGCCGGAATGCTGGGGGAGGCTGGGGTAAGGTCCTTATTGCTGCCAGCAGTGCACAAGAAAAGTCCTGGGAAGGCGATTCGGTCAAACACGGTTACTTCACCTATTATTTTCTTGATGGTCTCCATAAGAATCAGGGAGCTCTGCAAGATTCCTTTAATTATGCCAGTCCCCTGGTTACCCAGAGGGTAAGAGCAGAAAAGGAAGGAGCGATCCAACGCCCTCAGGCTATGGCTACTACCCATGACTGGAATATGCCCATCGCAACCGGGGCTAATCGGTAGGATTGACAAGATAATTGCACATAATATCACTTACATAAATTAAAAGGTTTTGGAATAGCTTATAGTTTTTTTTGCACTCGCCATATGGGCAAAAGGGGGATGATGGAGAAATGCTCAGACATTATTTATGGTCCGAAGTTTATAAGGGGAAAGTTCCGGCAACCCTTTTTTGGCAAGAAATCATCGTTACCACCATCATTGCAGCATTGCTTCTATCGCTTTACTGGGCTTTGAAGCGGGCGATATTTTTTGGGATAAATGACAATATCAAATACGCCCGTATGGGGGCGCTAATCCTCGCTCTCTCCCTGTCCTTGGCCTGGGCCATAGCTTCTCTAAATCTCTTGGGTTTCTGGAGCGCCGTCATTGCCGTGGGGCTCCTGGCCTTCTCCTTCATCCTGGTAATGGTCTTTCTTTTGGTGACCCGCAGTAAATGAGCAGGAGGATATCATGAGCACTTTCACTCCAGCAGTTTTCATCGGCATTGGCGGGGCGGGGTTGCACATCCTCCTCCGCATCAGAAGACTGATCGTGGAAAATTATAAGAAATTGGAAAACCTCCCCAGCGTCAGATTCCTCCATATGGACACGAGTGAGCAGATGGGGCCGGACGCCGGGGTCAATATTCCCTTGGAAGTGCTCGGTCAATCGCTTCAATTTAAGGACGCTGAGCGGTGTATCATTTCCCACAAGATCAATGATGAGATCAGGCAGAGCCTGGATTCCATTAAGGCCAACCCCACGGTCAAGGACTGGTTCGACAGTTCCCTGCCGCTGGATAACAATTTTTCCCAAGGTGCGGGAGGGATCAGGCCTTATGGCCGCCTGGCTTTCCACTATGCAGTGGATATGTTTCGGCAGAAAGTGGGAAATTGTCTTGTCGAAGCCAGTAATCCCACCAACGCTCAGAAGACGGCCGAAGTCCTGGATATGACTCTGGGCACCGGCCTCGACGTCTATATCGTCTGTTCTTTAATGGGGGGCACTGGCAGCGGAACCTTTCTGGAGGTCTGCTATAACACTCGGGCTGCGGTCAAGGGAAAGATCAAAGCCCCGGACCTGACCGGGGTCTTCATCATCAGCGGCGCCGACGTTGATTCCCGGCGGAAGGCCAATTGTTACAGCGCCCTGATGGAAATGGAATACCACGCCACCCAGGCCCTCTTGGGCAAGACCCATTTCACCGCCAGGTATCCCATTCCTGATATAACCCTAATCCAGGAGAGCAAACCGCCGGTGGAAATCTGCTATTTAGCGAGCCACCTGGGTGAGGGGGGCTATGCCTTGGGCCGGGACCAGATGGAAGAGGCCATCGCCCTCAACCTCTTTATGGAATTCGGCTCGACCATCTCAGAGGAGAAAAAGATACGCCGGACTGATTTTACCAGCATCGAGGCCTTTCACCAACCAGATGAGGAATTGAAGCGTTCACGGCAGTTCCTCAGCTTCGGCATCACCACCCTGGAATTTCCGGCCCCTCGGGTCCAGGACATGATGGCCCATGAGTTGGCCGCCTACGCGGTGAAGGGCTGGCTCTTTGCTGAAAAGAAGGAAAGCCCCGATCTTGAACGGGACCGGAAGGATATCGAGGCCACTCTGGATGAAAATAACCTGGTGACGGCCCTTTTAACCTTTGACAACAAGCATCTCCTCCACCGGGTAGCCACCAAACTCTCTGACCAGGAACAACGGATCAAGACCATGATTGACCAGGCGAGTATTGATGGCGATCTCATCCTCACCACCGCCAAGGGCAACATTGACAGCGACATTGAGAGTATGAATTTTAGTATGGATGCCAAACAATGCGGCGAATATGCCCGCCAGATTTCCCGCAAGTCCCATGACATCCAACAAGAGATTGCCCGGACCATCACCCGCAAGGTCCACGATTTGATTGAGAATGAATTTCGGGGGCCCCAGGAGGCCCAGGCTTATCTGGCCGCTATCGGCCAACTCCTAGGAAAGTTACAAAAAAGGTTTAAAGGTCAATATGACAGCGTGCAAAACGCCGCCAGTCGGGCGCACGAGGCGGTGCTCAATTCCGGCCTCAAGAAGCTCCGGGAGAATTTAGGACAGGAAAAATTCGCCATGCACTTTCACAATAGAAAGATTCATAGCGAATTTTTGCTTACCTATCTCAATGTCTCGGCCAAACGGGAGGCCTACCGGGCCGCCCTGGCCATGTTGGCCAACGATCGCCGAGAGGATGATGGCGCGGTGGTGTCGTCGCTGATGTCCCTGGTCAACGGTCTTCTTAAAGAGGTGCAACAATATACCGATTCCTTAAATCAACTATCAGGCTCATTGGTCAATCGCGGCGAAGAGATCGAAAAAACCATTTTAAACACCCCCATAGCCGAAGGCATCAAGTTGAAACCGAATGAGTTGAAGGAGATCACCAAGTCCATTGTCCCCAACCCGGCCTATTACGTCACTTCTCTGCTAGGATATGTGAAAGATTCCTTCAGTGAAAAGGACAAAGAGGGCAACGTCATTAAAGACGCTAAGATCATGGACCTCATCAATCGTCGGCGTGACCCGGTGGAATCCGGCTTGTTGCAACGGTGCAGTGAAATCTGCGAAGCCGTCAAAAAGATTTCGGTGGCGGCCCGCATCAAAGATAAACCAAAATTGAGGGATATCCTCAGCCAAAAAATCCGCCTGTCCAAACCCATGATCCAGGCCTCGGGGTTCAAAGGGGGCGAGAACATCCGGCTTCACTGGCTGGCCACCGCGGACCCCTTGCAGGACTTGGACCTCAAAGGGGTCTGCGATACCATCGATACTATCTACCAGTATAAGGGCAATGAAGGCAGGGATCGCCACCTCTCCAATCTCGCCGACCCCTATCGCATCATCTTCGCCTCCGAGAAAGGCATCTTTCCCCTCCAACGGATTTCGCTTCTGCAGGAATATCGCACCGAATATAAGATGATCAAGCCCAAGCACACGGATATCCGTATAGCCTACGACGATATCTTGCCGACCACGGAGGAAGATAAAATCAAGAAACGGGCCGCCAAGGCGGCCCTGCTGGGTAAATTTTTTGGGTTCCTCAACCAGCGCCAGGATCCGGAAACCTGCTATGATTACATCTTCATCTCCTTTTTCGACGGGGCCAGCCGGACCTATGAACACCGGCAGGTGGGGGACAAATGGGAAGAAGTGGAGGAGGCCCTGGCCAAACAACAGATTGCCAAACAAATAGATAATCAGGTAACCGGGACCACTCACCTGGAGAAGCTGGAGGATTTAATTAAGGAGAAGGGAGCGAGTCCTAAAACCCGCATGGAGAAGGAATTGCTTTGGCGCATGCTGCAAAATTATCTCGACGAGTTGGTAGAGAAGTTGGAGGGCGGGGATATGAACCAGGAGTTTCAACGCCAACGGGACATCATTCAGGAGTTCCGGAATAGTTATGGCATCCTGCCGCCTGAGGGCCAAAAGCCGGAACCGCCATCGAAGTCGCCGTCTTCCCCAGCAACTCCGTCACCTTCACCCGAAGCGCATTTCTCATCCGCTTCCTCCGAGCAAATGGCGGTATACAGCAAGTTCCGGAGAGTAATTGAGGATCACTTCCAGAAAGGAATCCGGGAAAAAGAGAAATTAATCCAATATGGCACCTTCATGTTGAAGCTGAGCAAAGAAGATGCGGCCAAAATTTATGATGAAGCCGCAGGGCAGGATTTAAATCTCGACCAACTGCTCAACGCCTATAAGGTGGGCTTTGAAGCGGTAGTGATGAATAACGAAATTACCGCTGAAGAACGAGCTATTCTCCGGGAGAAACAACAAGAACTGGCCTTGACCGATGAGCAAGTTCGAGAAATTGAAGAACCTTATACTAAACCTATTTATGAAAATTTCTTTAAAGTGGCCGGTATCGATAAAATTATCCAACCATACGAGCGCGCCAGATTGAGAGAATTACAGCAAATTCTGAATCTTAGCGACGCGCAGATCCAACAAGTCGAAGCGAATTATTCATTTAAGGAGGAATAATAATGGCTGATACCGGCTGGAAATGTAAAAAATGCGGCAATCTCAACCTTCCCACCGACAAGACCTGCGCCTGTGGAGCCGGCAAGCCCGGTTTCTTAAGTGGCCCGGCTTTATATGCCATCATCGGCGGCTCCGTATTTCTGGTGGTGGCAATTCTGTTCATAATTTATATGGTAGGAATGCCGGAGAGAAATTTTAAAGCGGCGGTGGAAGCCAATATTGATAAGGCTACTGGTCAGATTTCAGAAGAAGGAAAGCAGAAGCTGGCCGATCTCCAAAAAGAATACGAGATCAGCGAAGACAAGGCAAAGGCCTGGACAGACGAAGTAATTGCCAAGAAAACCCCCGCCGTTCCTAAAAAATCAGAGACGCCGGTTGCAAAAAAATCTGAGCCAGCGTCTCAACCTGTTCCAGCGGATAAAGAAAAGGCCTCCATTGACGAGATAAAAAAATTATCCGCCAAGCTAAATTTTCAACAGGGGATGAATTACGTCCAGAGTGAAGATTATGGGAATGCCATTAAAGAATTTACCGCCGCAATTGATAAATTTCCTGACTACTCCTCTGCCTATGCCAATCGAGCCGTGGCCTATATGCAGCAGAAAAAATTCAACATGGCTGCAGATGATCTGAAAAAGGCATCGGAACTCACCCCCGAAGACCCAAACGTCTATTACAATTTAACCGCACTTTATTCCTTACAGAAGCAGTTAGATTTGTCGCTTGGAGCGCTCGATAAGGCCCTTGAATATGGATTTAACAATTATGATTCCCTACGCAAGGATCCTGATTTAAAAAACCTGCGCAAGCATTCTGAATACCGGCAAGTTTTAGAAAAGCATAAAATCTTTCTGAAATGAGCCTTTGGAAGAGAAGTGTTCGTCAATCTGCACCGGCTCTCGTTAGCAGCATCACATCAGTAGCTCCAAACGGAAAGAGCAAATTGGCTGCAGCTTTGTTTGCTCTATTTCTCGGTGGTTTGGGTATTCACAAATTTTATCTTGGAGAGGTTTCAGCAACAAAACAAATAAATGAAGGAGTTTATCCTTGTAATTTGTTTTTTGAATCCCAAAACATATCTTGATCTGATATGGAGAAGCCTCTGACTCTACAACGCAGGCGAAAGCGACCAAGAGTAGCCTGATTGGGCAGCAGTTGCCCTTCGCTCAGGTCCAGAAAGCGTTTATATCGGCATGTTTCAGGTGCATTACTCCCCATTCCCGCGCTCTGACCCAATTCCGCGAATAAGTCTTTGTATTTCGCCTGCAGTCTCTTTTCTCTATTTAATTAATAAGTAATAGCTTAGAAATATCAATGCTAAAATTACTAAACAATTTTACACTCAACCTCGCTAGACCTTATCTAAAATTTACTTCCGAAATTATATTTAATCCATCTGAAACAGCATTGAAAATTAAGAGGTCGCAAGATCTTGAAATGTCTCCATATAATTATGTACAGCAAGGAGTAGCATGTATAATTGGAATTTGGATATTAAGCTATTCACTAACCATGAGAAAAGCTGCTGTGCTCTCGTTAGCTTGTCCGACACCCTGGTGACCGAGGTCTCGTACATCTGCACAACCAGTTCGTGGGACAGGACATAGTCATCAATCTCGGCAATGATGCGGCCATTGTCATCTCTTTCCCGGTACTGATGCCGTAGTACCGCCATTGACTTGATCATGGAAATAAGCCGAGCATAGTTGCGGTTGATCCTGCTGGCATTAGGAAGCCGCCCAATCTCTTCAGCCAGCTTTAAGGCGAATGGGACTCATGGTTCCTTGGTGAATTAGGGAAAAGGCGACTATCTTGCCATGTTCGACAATTATCACCTACCCCGGAGAAATGCCAGTTTTGATCTGTATAACAAAACCCTTCCAAATCATCTTGGAGAGCGCATAGATAGTGGTAACCTTGGTTCAGCCCTCCCCGTGGAGGATGAAGACCGCCCAGAAGAAGGGTTGGGGGTACTTGGCCTTGATGGCCCGGCGGGCTAGTTTTAGGGCTTCACTACGGGGTTTGCCCTCCTTGAGGCGGCCGTAGAATTCGGTCATGAACTCCACCGCCTCCAGGGAAGCCACTTCCCAGAGACTCACCAACACGCTCTGGGCCCCGGCGTGCTGGAAGGCCCGGGAAAAATTCACCACCCCCTCGCCCTCCATGACCTTCCCCCGGCCGGTGACGCAGGCGGATAGGGCCACCATCTCGGCATTGAGCTTTAACCCTAACACCTTGCTCAGCGTGAGGAAGCCGTTGTCCGGGCCTTCATTCCCCACTTGGCCGAGGAGCAGGAACGGCTCCCGGATGCCCTGCACCCTCCCGGGGAGGTCGGCGTGGGTGGCGAAATGGAGGTAGCGATATTCTTGTAGGGGGGATTGCCTGAGGCTTGCCTCATTGGCCTTGAGGTCTAAGAGCACGTCCGGGGGTTTGGGCTTAACCGCAAAAAGCCGGGCGATGGCCAGGACCTCATCTTCGGTTTCCGGGAGGGGCGGATACACCAGTTCCCCGCCGGTTTTGCCGTCCCGGGTGGTTTTCCCCCAGTCTTCTCTGGCAGCCAGGGCCCGGAAGGCCGCCGGCTTTGCTCCCCGCACCCCGGTCGCCGGGTGTTGTCCCGGGGGCGGCTTAGGCGCCCAGCGGGGATCCTGAGGGCTAAATACCGGATTTCCCAGAGCAAACAGGGGCCGCTCAGCCCGGCGCTCCTTAAGCCTGCGCTTCAGGGCCATGATGGCGGCGGACTGGTAGTAGCTCAGGGTGTACCGGTCCCCGACGAATACGCTGTCCTTGAGGCCTTTTCCGGTCTGGAGGACCAGGGCCTCAAAGGGTAAGAGCCCCAGAATGCCGTCCGGGACGATAATCACCCGGTCGTTCTCCTGGACATCTCCCAGGGGCTGGGCCAAAAGCAGGGTGTACAGCTCATGAGCCTGCCGCAGGGAAAACCGGTCAGGCTGCTGGTTGACGAGGGGCTCCATGAAGGCCTTGACCCTGGCCTCCAGTTCCTCACGGCCTTGGGGAATCTTGATCAGGCGCTGGACCCCGCCCTTCCTAACCACGAAGACGAAGCTCCCGGTATCTCCCAGGGCAAACTCCAGGAGCACCTCGTTTTCCTTCAGGGGCAGGTCGGCCGCCGGCAGGGGCTGGGGATAGTGGAGGGCGGCGTAGACCGGATAGCGCTGCCGCAATTCCACCACCAGGGTCTTAAGCTCCGCAGTCAGGAGCGCTTTCTTGTCCTGCACCTCTTTTAGAGCCGCTTCCCCACCCTTCAAGGCCTTCTCCTGCTGGGCTTGAAGCGCCGCCAGCCGGTTCAGCAGGCTGTCCTCCTGCTGGCGCAGTTCCGCCGGAATTTCCGTGCGGCTCTGCTGCCGGGCGCCCTGGGCCATGGCCTCCAGGAGGGCCCGTCCCTTGGTGCTTTCGGCAAAGTAAAAGGCCGCGTCTCCGGCCCCGGGTCCGTACTCCCGGAGCGCCGGCGGCAGGGCCACCTGCTTCAGGGACATCTCCCCGAGCACGCTCACCAGCCCCCGGTAGGGCCGCACATAGCCGCCGTAGATGCCGGCCTGGAAGAAGCCGGCTCGTTCTCCCGGCGCCCGGCGGCGCAGATCCTCCACGGTTTCCACCGCCTGCCGCAAGTCCAGGGCCGCCTCCCCCAGGCGCCCTTCTCCCGCCAGGGCCAGGCCCCGCTGGGTATAGTACTGCACCTGTTTGGTGGGCAACTCCCGCCAGGTGGGGGGCTTGGCTTGCAAGAGCTTCAGGGCGTTCCCCGGTTGGCCCCGGGCCAGGTCGAGTTCCACCAGTCCGCCGGTGGACCGGCTCTGCCGGAAATACGCCTCCGCGGTCTTATAGTCTTTCCGGGCTAGGTAGAGGGACCCCAGATTGCTGACGGCGACGATGGCATGGGGGTGCTCGGGGCCTAAAGAGGTTTCGATGATCTTGATGGTCCGCTGATACAGGGGCAGGGCCTGCTCGGAGGCGCCCATGACCTGGTAGAGGATGGCCAGGTTGTTGAGGCTGTTGGCGGTGTCGGAGTGGTTCGGGCCCAGAACCTTTTCCCTGATCTTCAGGGCGCGCCGGTACAGGGGCAAGGCCTGGTCATAGGCGCCCATGGCCTTGTGGAGTCCCCCCAGGTTATTGAGGCTGCCGGCGGTATCAGGGTGCTCGGGACCCAATGCCTTTTCGTATATTTGCAGAGCCCGCTGTTGCAGGGGCAGGGCCTGGTCATAGGCGCCCAAATTCTCGTAAAGCACCGCCAGGTTGCTAAGACTGATGGCGGTGGAGGGATGTTCCGGCCCCACAGCCTTTTCACGGATGTTCAAGGCCCGCTGGTAGAGGGGCAGGGCCTGGTCATAAGTGCCCAGGGCTTGATGCAGCCGGGCCAGGTTGTTGAGCCCGGTGGCGGTTTGCGGGTGCTCCGGCCCCAGGGCCTTTTCATAGATGCCCAACGCCCGCTGGTACAAGGGCAGGGCCTGGTCATAGGCGCCCATGGTCTCATGCATCCCGGCCAGATTGTTGAGGCCGGAGGCGGTGTCGGGGTGCTCCGGCCCCAGGGCCTTTTCCCTGATCTTCAGGGCGCGCTGATACAGGGGCAGGGCCTGGTCGTAAGCGCCCATAGCCTCATGCAGTTCGGCCAGATTGTTGAGGCTGACGGCGGTGTCGGGGTGTTCCGGGCCCAGGGCCTTTTCCCTGATCTGGAGAGCCCGCTGGTACAGGGGCAAGGCCTGGTCGTAGGCGCCCAGAGTCCGGTGTTGCAGGGCCAGGTTGTTGAGGCTGGTGGCGGTGCGCGGGTGCTCCGGTCCCAGGGCTTTTTCCGCGATCTGCAAGGCCCGCTGGTAAAGGGGCACCGCCTTATTATAGGCGCCCTGATCCTCATACAGCCCGGCCAGGTTGCTGAGACTGGTGGCGGTAGCCGGATGTTCCGGCCCCAGGACTTTTTCCCGGATTTTCAGGGCTCGCTGGAATAGGGGCAGGGCCTGGTCATACGCCCCCTTGCTATGATAGAGCATGGCCAGGTTGTTGAGGCTGACGCTGGTGTCGGGATGCTCCGGTCCCAGGGCCTTTTCCCTGATCTTCAAGGCGCGCTGGTACAGGGGCAGGGCCTGGTCGTAGGCGGCCATGGCCCAATAGAGGGCGGCCAGATTGTTCAGGCTGGTGGCGGTGTCAAGGTTCTCCGGGCCCAGGACCTTTTCCCGGATCTGCAGAGCCCGCAGGTGCAAGGGCAGGGCCTTGTCGAAGGCCCCCATAGCCTCATACAGCTCGGCCAGGTTGTTGAGGCTGGTGGCGATGTCGGGGTGTTCCGGGCCCTGGACCTTTTCATTAATTTCCAGGGCTCGCTGGTAGAGGGGCAGGGCCTCTTGGTAGCGCCCGGCTTGATACTGCTCCACTGCTTTCTGGCTTAAGGCTTTGGCTTCTTCAAGGGGGTCGTCCGCCCCCCCCGCCGGCAAGGCGAGCAAAACCGCCAGCAAGCATACCAACCACAGCAGGCAGCCTCTTGGCATGATAAACTTCCCGCCGTCCTTGTTTCCAGGCCGGCTCTTTTTGTCCCAACGAGGCTTTAGAGCCTCTTTGGCCGAGTAAAATCTCCCAAACGATTCTCTTCCCGAAGCCAATTCTTTGTGCCGGTGAAAAAATAGCACGAATTGGGGCGGAAAGTCAATTTTCCCCAGATTTCAGGCATATCAAGGCATCGGCGACCAGATGCTCGCAGGCTGGAAAGCCTGAGGACCAGAGGATAGCACCGCCCGGGTTTGGCCTTGAAAAGGGATCTATGCACAGGACATGCAAAGACAATAAAAAAGAGGTTAGCGCCCCATCGCTAACCCCTTGAAATCTTTGGTGGAGCTGAGGGGATTTGAACCCCTGACCCCTTGAATGCCATTCGGTTAATGGGGTCAGGGGGAAATCATAGGCACAATCACACTTTGCTGGATTTACTGTCAAAATGGGTGTATAAGCATTATAATGAAACCGGCCTTAGAATACCTCTATCAAGGGGTAAATGGTAAACATTTGGTAAACGGTGGGCCAGGGAAAGTCAGGTAGGAACCCTGACCCAGTCCCTCACCCGTGCTGCCCAGCCACGACCAGCCCTCAGTGGGGGGGACTGCCGCCCCGCACCCATGGCCCCGCCGGCCAGACCCAGGGGGCAGGACCAGGGCCAAGGTGCAGGCCCAAACGCAGGGGCAGGGGATGTGGAGTAGGGGGAGCCGGTCCCGAGCATGGCGCCGGACATCGTTTCTTATGGCCGCCGCCCGCCTCTGCTCTCGGACCTCGGTCGACCAGTCGCCCGCCCTCGCTCCCGCCTCGCCCAAGCGCCATCCAGCCGCCGCCTGCCTGCTACCCTGCCCCTGCTCACCCTGTGCCCTGCTTTTGCTCTTGCTCTGCCTGCCTGCCAGCGCCCCAGCCCCAGCACAGCGCCCTGGGCGCCGCTTCGCCGTCGCCCCCTGCCCCTGCCCACGCCCTAAGAGGGGCACGCTCAGCCCCAGCCCGGAAACCGAAACCCCGGGATCGGAGTCCCGTCCCCCTCTGGTCAATATGCCCCGTCCGGAAATTTTTTCAAAAAAATCATTCAACCCGTTTTTGTCCCAGGAAAACCCCGGCAGAACACACCCCCCCGTATGGGACCCAGGCCCAAAAATTTTCATATGAAAAAATCTTCCGGGATTTACGCACGATGGTGATTCAAGAGATGGCATCAGGGAATCATGGGGCGCGAGAAAACGCCGATAAGGTTGTCATGGATGGAAAGCCATGAAAAACCTCAATTCGATGAAGAAACGTATTCTGCTGGTAGGGTTTGGGATTATTGTCCTCATGGGGTTGTTTCCGTCGTGGGTGTGTGGCACCCAAGCCGACGATGCGGCGGCCCGGTTCCGTGAAACAGTGAAACAGCTTAGAAGTGACAAGGCGGATTTTGAGGCTAAGCAGCGCGGCGATAAGGCAGAAATGGAGCGATTGAGGCAAGAAAATAAAGACTTGCGAAACAGGATTCAGCGTGAGTCTCCGGTTCCATTAGGGATTCCAGCGTCAAAGTTACCTGTAGTAGCTCCTACTGTCCCCAAGGAAATCGCTACACCGGCCAGAGAAAAGATTCGCGCCGATGCTGAGAAGATGGTTGCCGGCCAAGGGCTGGACATGAGGGAGGGTTCACCAGACCACCACGTCTTTTGGCAGATCGTGGATAACGGCGGACTGCCACAGGAACTCGATGGCAAGCCTTTTAACAAGCTGCCTTTTGAGGAACAAGTCAGGTGGGCTGTGAATAGGGTGAAGGCCGGAAGGCCAGTGGCCCCCCCTGTGGCCAAGGTTCCAACTCCTACTCCAGGCACCCTGCCCCCCGGCGTGGGTCAAGACCGGGAACATCCTCTGCCTGGTGGGTTTGGAGGGGCAAGGCTGTCAACACTTCCTCCTGGTATTGCCCCCCCTCCGAACCAGAAGCCGTTACCGGCCGGGCCTGCTCCCAAGAAAGAAATAGACTTTTCTGACATAGATTTATCCGCCTATACCCCCAAACCTCCCCTGAGTGATGCGACTCCGATAATCATATTGCTGATACTCGTGATACTCGCAGTTGTTTGTTTGGTTTTTTATTTAAACCAACGCCTGCCGTATGAGAAACAAGAAGGTGGGGCTTCAGATACGCCTACAGAAAAAATACCCCCCCAATTAACCATGGCGGATAGCCAAAAAACTAAACCAGAAAGGCCAGAACCTATTGAGAAACAAAATGCTGAGGCAAAAAATAACAATGTATCTCCTATTATGATTATGTTTATGGTAGTAGGCATTATTTTTCATGTCGGCATGTCTAATTTTATAGAAGCCAAAAATTTTGGTTATCCGATACCTCTCTTATCTTCTGTAGCGTATACAATCCCAATGATCCTATTTTCACTAATATTTGTTTGGCCGATAAAGAAATATATAACAAAGACAGATAAATCTTTGGACATAAAGAACATTGTCATTGCATTATGTATTATGGCTGTTTTAAGGATGATAGCGGGAAGTTAAATTTTAAGGAATGAAAACCCAACTCAACCCCACCCTGCCTGCCCAGCACCCAGCCCTGAGAAGATGGGTACTGTCAGCTACAGACCGTAACCCCGACTCCGGGGAGCCGTGACTCCCGCCCCCCTTGCTTATATGCAAGGGCCGGGGCACCACATCAAAAATCGTTTATATCGCTTTTATTTTCGGCGGTGTTCCGGCTTGAAATCACCCCCCCGGTCTTCTTTTCCCCCAAAAATTTCAAACCAAAAATCCGGCCGGGGTAGCGGGCGGCGTTGGGCTGGTGCCGTGGCGGCGTCGCGGCGGCTTGGGATGGTTCCGGCGGCCCCCTGGCCGCGTGGCAAGGTTACCCCTGCCCACCTGAAGCCTTGGGGGCCCCCTTTGCGGGCCGTGGTGGGGCTGTGAGTGGCCCTTAGAGCAGTTGATTTATCTTGTATGGGGAGGTTTGGGGACAAATTTCCGGTTGCCGACGCTCCCGGCTGACAAGTTTGGCCAGGAGCGGGGCGATGGACCCCCGTGCCGATTTCTCAATGCTTGCTGCTTCTGGCGTCAGCAGCGCACGGTCCCCCACCTCTGGCCTTGGTCTGCATCAAAAACTGGAACACCTCGGGACAGCCATCCCCCCGAGTCGATGTGATCTCCAATCCCTTTTGCAAGGGTTCCGATATACGAACGATAGGGAAAAATTAACGAAAGGGCGTACAGTGGCAAGTTAGCCGCATGTGAGAATGGGGATGTAAGCCATGGGTAAAGGGTTTCCAGCAGCTGGTCCCTTTCAATTTATAGGCGGAACTTTAAAGCCTCCCATTTTCATTCAGAATTATTTCAAAACAGGATTTATTAGGGATCATGATAATACTTCACCTCAGGATTTCTGAAATTGTTGCGTTGTCATTTCACGATACCGTAATTTTCTTTCCTTTGGACATTTGTAACTTTATAATTGACAAAAAAGTTTCTGTTTCAGGACGAGCATCGTGGGCAAACGCCTCTTTTATGGCTTCCTGGTGGTGGTTCTGGCTTTTGCGGCCACGGAAACCGTCGGGCAGGCCCAATGGTTGGCGGGACTGGAATCCGCCCATTACGATATTATGCACCTATTAGCGGGGGTGCGGCACCGGCCCCAACATGTCGTCATCGCGGCCATCGATGAACAAACCCGCCTCGAACATCAGGACGAGCCGCTGGTGTTTTGGGCGCCGCATTTTGCCCAGGCCATTGAAGTCCTCAAGAAAGTCGGAGCCAGGGCCATCGGGTTGGACTTTCTCTTTTCGGTAAGCGCCGAGGCCTGGCTCAAGAAGCTGGCCCTGCCCGGCGACCGGAGCCGTACTTTCGACCTAGAGTTGCGGCGGCAGTTGGCTTCCGGACAGGTGGTCCTGGCCGCCAGTATGGTATTCGACGACCAGGGCAACGGCAAGGTTCTCCTGCCCATCGCAGATTATTATTTCTCCCTCCCCGGGCAGTTGGACGACGTCGGTTTGACCAATTTCTATAATGACCCGGATGGGGTGCTCCGCCGCTTCATCAGTGCCCTGCCCATAGGTGAAGGGGAGATGTGGCCCACCTTGGCGGTGCTGCTGGCAGGCCGGATGACCGATAAGGGGCCCTCCGAGGCGGCTCTGCCCTCCAGCCCCACCCACATCGGCTTTGCCGGTCCTCCCGGAACCTTTTCCCGGATTTCCTTCCGGCGCCTGCTGCGTCCCGATGCCGATCAGGACCAGGGTCTCAAGGCTCTTAAAGACAAGGTGGTCATTGTGGCGCTTGAAACCCGGCTGCAGGATATCCACATGACCCCTTATGCCCGGAGCTTTCTCTGTTGGGATCCCCAGATGATGAGCGGCCCTGAAGTCCATGCCAATATTGTGGAGACTCTGCTCACCGGCCGATGTCCCCGGTCCGCCCCGGAACTTTTGCGCCTAAGCGTCCTCCTGGCGGTGCTCGGGGCTGGAACGTTCGCTTTTTTTCACCTCGCCCCTTGGCAGGGCCTGGGAGTGGGGGTCATGCTGATTCTCCTCTCCCTGGCGTTGGCCTATCTGTCATTCCTAAACTCCTTAATCCTCCCGGCAGCTGGCCTGGAATTGGGAGTGGGCCTGTGTTTCCTGGGCACCCTGGCGGTGAGATTGACTGGAGAGGAGCGCACGCGGATCCGCCTGCGACAGCTCTTCTCCCGGTATGTGTCCGATGGGGTGGTGGAAAAACTCCTGAGCGCCGGCAAACTCCCGGACCTGGGCGGAGAAGCCCTCAACGTCACGGTGCTCTTTGCGGATATTCGGAACTTCACCACCATTTCCGAAAACTTGAATCCCCACGAGGTGGTGGAGATGCTTAACGCCTATTTCAGCTCAATCTGTGAGCCGATCCTGGAGAACGGTGGCACCGTGGACAAATACATCGGGGATGCGGTGATGGCGGTCTTTGGGGCGCCAGCCCCCCTGCCGGATCAGGCCCGCCGGGCCCTGCTTACCGCCCTGGCCATGGCCGCCAAGGCCAAGGATTTCCAAACCTGGATGGCTGAGCGGTTTCCGGAGAGAGGACTCCCTGATTTTCATATCGGTATCGGCCTCCATACCGGCGAGGCCGTGGTGGGTAATATCGGCTCGCCCAAACGTCTGGAATATACCTCCATCGGAGACACGGTGAACATCGCCTCCCGGTTGGAAAGCTTGACCAAGGAGTTGGGCTGGATGATCATTGCCTCGGATCAGACCGTCGCGGCCGCCGGACCGGGGGTCCGCCTCGGCAAACGGCGGGAATTGAGCCTCAAGGGACGAAAGGAGGGGGTTTGCGCCTACGAAGTGATCGGAGTGGAATAAAATCGATCAACATGATACCTTTAAACAATTACCGACCATTAAGGAAGATGGGACCATGCCTATTCACAGCGCAAAAATTATCATCAGTTGCCTGGTCATTGCAGTGACGCTCTCGGTTTCAGATATTCCCGCCCCGGCGGCGGCTCCCGACATCGGCCTGGTCACCGGCCTCTCCGGCGAGGTCACCTATGGGAATCAGGCCGAAAAGCAACCTCCGGCCAGGGCCCAGGCGTTTCTAAAGATCCGGCAAGGAGACCGCTTCCAGGTCCCAGAAGGGGCCGGGGTGCAGCTGCTCTATTTTGCCGGCGGCCGGCAGGAGACCTGGAAGGGTCCAGTCACCCTGCAAATCGGCGAGGCGGAAAGCCAGCCGGCCGGAGAGCAACCGCCCCGGTTTCCGCCCGAAGTGAAGGTTCTCTCCAGCAAGGTAGCCAAGGGAATTTCCGGCTCTCCCGTTATGATAGCCCGCACCGAGACTTCGACCAGCGGCGCCAGCCAGGTCATGCGGGAAACGGGGCGGTCCAGCGGGGTCATACAGACCATGGCGCCCACGAAGGCCCCCTCGCTTCCGCCCGGGCCCGTTTCATCCCAGGCCCAAAAAGAAGTGGCCGAGGCCGAACAACTCTTCCCGAATCTCAAGAAACAGGCCAAGGCGGGTGACCTGACGCCGGAAATTTACCTCCTCAGCGTCTACACCGCCCACCGGCAATACCAAAAAATGGAGCAGATCATCGACACTATGCTGGCGAAAAACCCGGGAGACCGGCACCTTAGGGAACTCAAGTCCTGGGCCCGGTCCCAAGGCTCGGACCGCAGGGAATGCACCCCGTTAAAGTGAACCATTGCAGTAATTGAGCCTGGAGAACAACCTATGGACAAGAGATTCGCCCAGGGACTTCTGATCGCGGCGGCATTGGGCCTTCTGGCCGGCTCCGGGTGGGCCCAAACCCAGATTATCGCCCGGGCCTACCCGGCAGCGACTTCCGGCACCGGAGAAAAAGAAGAGGCGCCCGGCGCCCAGGGGCAGGAATTGGCCCAACGGGCCCGGGCTCTGGCCCTGGCGGGGAAATTCGATGAAGCGCTCCCCGTGGCCCAGAGGCTCCTGGACGGGGCAGAAAAGCGGTTAGGCCCCGAAGATCCCAGGGTCGCCAAGATTCTCCAGGGGGTGGCCAACATTTACATGGGGCTGAGGCAATTCCGCAACGCCATACCCCTGTACCAGCGCGCCCTGAAGATTAGAGAGAAGGTGCAGGGGCCGGATCACCCGGAAACCGCCGAGAGCTTGGTGCGCCTGGGGAAGGCCTATATCGCGGTCGGCGACTTTGCTCAGGCCTTGCCCCTGGTGGAGCGGTCCCTGGAGATCAGAAAAAGGGTCTTGGGGCCTGAACACGCCGACACCGCCGAAAGCCTGGCCACCCTGGCGGAATTGCGGCGCCAGACGGGGGCTCTTGATCAGGCCCTGTCCCTGGCCCAACAATCCCTGGCGATCCGGGAAAAAGCCTTGGGAGGAGCCCACCCCGATACCGCCGGCAGTCTGGTATTACTGGCCATGATCTATCAGCAGCAAGGGCAGGCGGAGAAGGCGCTGCCCCTGGCGGAAAAAGCCGTCCAAATCAACGAGAAGGCCTTAGGGCCGGATCATCCTCGGACTGCCCAGGCACAGCGCACCCTGGGCTTGATCCACAAAGAGCGCAAGGATTACTCCAAGGCCGAATCTGCCATGGAAAAGGGCCAACATAAAGGAGTGGGGGTCATGGGAAAGGTGGAGGTCTTGGTGGCCCAAGGGAGTTACCAGCAAGCCTTGGATCTCCTGTCTGCCAACTCGGCTCCTCCCTGGATGGGGCCGCAGAACCTGGCACTCTACTATACTCAAAAAGGGCTGGCCCTTCAGGGCGTCGGACGCTTGAGTGAGGCTGCCGTCGCCTTTGGAGAAGCCATCCGCAGTATTGAAGCCTTGCGGGCCCGGACGCCGGGAGAGCGCAGCGGTTTCTTCCAGGGCGGCAGAATAAGCGGGCATTACAGGACTTACCAGGCCTTGATCGGCGTGCTGGTGCAGATGGCCCAAACCAAGCAGCCTTTGCCCGAAGAACTCAAGGGCTATGGCGCCGACCCAGCCGCCGCGGCCTTCTACGTGGCTGAGTCCATCAAGGGCAGGTCCTTGTTGGAGGCTATCGCCGCCAAAGCCGGTACGGCATCGAACAGTCAGCTCCCACCGGACCTGGCCACCCGGGAGAAGAAACTGCAGGATGAGCTGGCAACCCTGGAGGCCAGCCAGGAAAAAACCTTTCAGCCCCATTTCGGCATGAAGCGTGAAGCGGCTGTCTTACAGGAGCAGATCAAGACGGCGCAGGAAAGGCAGCGGGAATTCCTCGAAGTGGTGCGGCGACAGGTCCCCCGTTACGCGGCCTTGTATTATCCCCGGCCTTACAAGACCGCGGAATTGCCTCTCAAGTCCGGGGAAGTCCTGTTGGCCTACACCCTGGGGGAAAAGGCAAGCTTCCTGTTTCGGGTGGAACCCGGAGGGCGGACCCAGGTCTTTCCCCTGGCCTTTGGTCAAGGAGCCCTGGAGAAAAAGATCGCCCCCTTGCTGGCGCCTTTGCGCCAGGCGGAATTGCGGCGGGAGGACTTAGACCGCTTTGGCATCCCCGCTGCAGCCACGCTATATCAGGAACTTCTGGCGCCGGCCTTGTCCGGGGTGGCCCCCGGCGCCAGGCTGATCATCGTGCCGGATGGGGTCTTGGGGGCTTTTCCCTTTGAGGCCCTGGTGGTCCAGGCGGGCCCTAATTGGGGCAAAAGCGTCCTGGTGGCAGACCGCTGGCCCATCACCTACGTCCAGTCCGCGGCGATTCTTACCTTGAACCGCCTGCTGGGGGCCTCCAAGGCCTCCCAGCCCCTCTTTGCCCTGGGGGACTGCATCTACGAGCCGGCCAGCCCTCGTTATCAGGCATATAAGGCCGGCCAGGGACAGGCCGGAGCACTTAAGCACCTGGGGGCAGAGAAGGCCATGACCATGTCGGCCACCGGGGCGGGCGGGGGACGCCTGCAATTTCCGCCCCTCCCCCAAACCCGGCAAACCGTGACGGAACTGGCCACTTTGTTTCAGGTGAAGCAGCAGCCGCCCCAGGTGCTCCTGGACGTCCAGGCCACTGAAACCTCGATGCACCGGACCCCCTTGGGACAGTTCCGCTATCTCTTCTTTGGCACCCACGGATTTCTGGCGGACAACCTGGCAGGCATCCAGGAGCCCACCCTGGTCTTGAGCCAGGTGGAGAACCAGTCCCCGGACAACGGCTTCCTCACCTTGCATAAGGTGCTGCAACTCAAGCTGGATGCGGACCTGGTGGCCCTGGCCGCCTGCATGACCGGAGTGGGCCAGGTGACCAAAGGGGAAGGAGTATTGAACTTCGCCCGGGCCTTTCAGCAGGCGGGGGCGCGCAGTGTCATGGTAGCCCTGTGGAACATCCCCGTGGAAGAGTCCATGAAGTTCTATCAAACTTTTTATAAGGCCCTGAAGGAGGGGAAATCAAAGCACGAGGCCTTAAAGACGGCCCGCCAGGCGGTGCGCGCCAAGGAACCCCACCCCTATTTCTGGGCCGGCCTCATTCTCCATGGAGAGGGGTAAGTTCAAGATCACTGCCCTATCTCCGCTACTTTGGGTTCTGCCAAAACGATTCGGTACCCTATCCATATATGGTCTTTGTCGGCCGGCCCCATCACGGTTATCGCTCCCAGAACAAAGACGCATCCTCAGCGTCAACGGCCCTGGGGGTAGGTTCGTCTCCCTCGGCCCGCCGCGGCCATGTGGGGACCGCCGCCGCCTGCACCCATGAGAGCTCCGCCCTGAGCCGGAAACCGGACGCATCGGGCCCTACGTTATTGTGCTATAAGGGAATTGTCTTACAGGCAAACTTGAATGACAGACCCCCGGGCCGGAGCTCGCGGGCTTGCCGGTCCAGTATTCCTCCGGCAAGAGGAACGTGGTTGCGCTACGGCCGGCCTCGATGATGATCCAAAAGACGTTACCAGATCATGCAGCAGCCTGTTGCTGATACAAATACTTCTGAAAGCCGCTGAACATCTTGCCGATGTCTTCCGGTCGACCGAGGTCGGAGAGGGCGTCGGCTATGGAGTTGTGATATTTCAGGCGGAGCAGCGGCGTCAGCTTTTCCTGGTCAAGCTCATCAACCCCGGCGTTCACATAATGCGACAGCACGAAGTCCAGGAAGACCCGCTGCTTCGAATTGAAGCGGGTATCGATGATGACCTTGGCCCTGGTAGCCCGTTCCTCGCGGGTCTGCGGCGGCATGGCGTAGGCTACATAGGCCAGCACGTCGAAAAGATCGCTCTTCTCGGCATCAATAATTTTCTGCATCTCCGCCAACTGGTCGCGGCCAAACCCTTTCTCGGCCAGCCCTTGCAAAAGCTTCTTGCGGGTGCCGGGGGCACTCCACAGGGTACGGAGTTCGGCCTCGTCCTTGAAGAACTCGGGCAGCTTGCCGAAGAGCATTTCCATGAACTGTTGAGCGGACATGGGGGTGCCGCCCGGATGCCAGAAGGTGGTGCACATCATGTGCTGAATAGTCCGCTCCTTGCCGTCGGCCAGCTTTACTTTTGCCTTTTTCTTGCAGACGCACGGGCGCTGGCCGCATTCCTGGCAAGGTTCAGGCGGACAGACACACGGGCGCTGGCCGCACACCGAACAGGGCTCTGGTCGTGGCGACACGCAGACACAGGGATACGCCCCGCATTTGGAGCAGTCTTCTGGAACAAGCGGCTCGCCGTCCCACTCGGGATCGCTAAAGTGATGGTGCGCCTTAACGAAGTCATAAATCGTAAAATAATCCTTCCCATCGTAGAGCCGCGTGCCGCGTCCGATGATCTGCTTGAACTCGATCATCGAATTAATCGGACGCATCAACACGATGTTGCGGATATTACGAGCGTCCACACCGGTTGAAAGCTTTTGCGAGGTTGTCAGGATCGTGGGGATGGTCTTTTCGTTGTCCTGAAAGTCGCGCAAGTGTTGCTCGCCCAGCGCACCGTCGTTGGCGGTGACCCGCTGGCAATAGTTCGGCTCCTTGCTCGTCTTCATCCGGCTGATGAGGTCGCGCACGGCCAGCGCGTGGTCCTGCGTGGCGCAAAAGACCAGAGTCTTGTCGTTCCGGCTGATCTGCTCCATGAACAGCTTCACCCGGTGCGCCTCGCGTTCCTTGATCTCGATGATCTTGTTGAAATCGGTCTCCGTGTAGAGCTTGCCGGCCTCAATCTCGCCTTCGACCAGCGTATCGTCGGACGTATAGACATACTCGTCGAGCGTCGTGGAGATTTGCTTCACCTTGAACGGCGTCAGGAAGCCGTCGTTGATGCCGTCCTTGAGCGAGTAGATGTAGACCGGCTCGCCGAAATAGGCGTAAGTGTCCACGTTGTCCCGGCGCTTCGGCGTGGCGGTGAGGCCGAGTTGCACGGCGGGGGCGAAGTAATCCATGATGCCGCGCCAGTTGCTCTCGTTGTTGGCGCCGCCGCGATGACACTCGTCAATGACGATGAAGTCGAAGAAGTCCGGCGGATACTCGCCGAAATAGGGCGACGGCTTCCCGTCTTGGGGCGGTCCGCTCATGAAGGTCTGGAAGATCGTGAAGAACAGGCTGCCGTTCTTGGGCACCTTGCCCTTCTGGCGAATGTCCGCCGGAGCGATGCGCACCATGGCATCTTCGGGGAAGGGGGAAAAGGCGTTGTAGGCCTGGTCGGCGAGAATGTTCCGGTCCGCCAGGAACAGGATGCGAGGCCGGCGTGAGGGCTCCCGGCTCAGGTTCCATCGGGAGTGAAACAACTTCCAGGCAATCTGAAAGGCGATAAAAGTCTTGCCCGTGCCGGTGGCCAGCGTCAGCAAGATGCGCTCTTGCCCGGCGGCAATAGCTGAAAGGGCGCGCTCGATGGCGATGTCCTGGTAGTAGCGGCTCTGGAAATACCCGCTCCGGTCCTCGAAGGGCACGGCGGCGAAGCGGTCGCGCCAGGCGTCCGGCTCGGCAAAAGTCAGGTTCCAGAGTTCGTCAGGCGCGGGATAGCGGGGCAGTTCCCCTTCGGTCCCCGCCTGCATGTCGATGCCGTAAATGCCCTGGCCGTTGGTGGCGTAGGTGAAGCGGATGGCGAGCTTGCCGGCGTAGTTTTTCGCCTGCGCCACGCCCTCGGTCAGCTCTTCATTCCACGCCTTGGCCTCGATAACCGCCAGCTTGGTGTTGCGATAGATCAGCACATAATCAGCGGTCAGCGCCTTGGCTCGCCGACCGTGGCCTTCGAGGCGGCCCAGCGTGATCGGGTATTCGCGCCGGATGCGGCTGCCTTCGACCACGCCCCAGCCCGCCGCCGCGAGGGCGGGGTCGATGTGCTCGGCTCTGGTTTCAGCTTCGTTCATGGCTGTTTGTCCGGCTTGGGTTTCTTCGACCGCGGCAGCTTCTTCACGACCTCTTCAAGCTGGTTCAGCGCATCGTCTTCAGCATCGGCCTCGATCTGCGCCCGCCGGCGAGCGGCGAAGCGTTCATATGCTTCGGTCGCATTCCGGTCGGCGTTTTCGCGGCTCACTCGGCCGGCATCGGGGAGAACGTTGCGGTCGTTGAATTGCAGGAACTCGTCCAGCCGTGTCCTCCAGTCGTTCAGAAAGATTTGCTTGCGTCGCCGGGCTTGATCCTCGGCGAAATCCAGGAACATGACCACAACCCGGTTGAGCTCGTCGATTTCCTCTGCCCGCAGATAGTTTTTCGCGACGGTGACGTCCCCTTTGCGGACGACGCCCCCCTTCCACGAAGTCAGCCCCATGTTCGGCTCGCCGGCATTGGCGCGACTGGCGATGATCTCGGGAGCCGTCATGCCGGTGGCGGCGAAATGCAATTTATTTTGGATGGTCTGGAAGAAGAGCTGCGTCTCCGGCTCGGTAGGCGAGTAATCGGCCGCCAACGCCAGGATTTCCCGGACACGCAGATAAACCCGGCGTTCGCTGGCCCGAATATCGCGGATGCGCTCCAGCAGCTCGTCGAAGTAATCGGGCACGTTGCGGCCGGGCGGATTCTTGAGCCGTTCGTCGTCCATCGTAAAGCCTTTGAGCAGATACTCGCTCAAGCGGGCCGTGGCCCATTGACGGAACTGCGTGCCGCGAGGCGAGCGCACGCGATAGCCGACGGCGAGAATGACAGGCAGGCTGTAGTGTTCGATCTCGCGGGTGACCTCTCGGCTGCCTTCTCGGCGAACTATTCGGAATTTCCGAATAGTTGCCCCGGCCTCCAATTCTCCCTCGGAAAAGATGCCTTTGAGATGCTCATTAACAGTCGGAACGGTAACCTGAAAAAGCTCGGCGATATGGACCTGCGTCAGCCAGAGGGTTTCGTTCTCGAAGCGGCACTGGATAACCGTCCGGCCGTCCTCGGTGCGGTAGAGGATGATACTGGATTGCGGTAGGTCATTGTTGTTCATGGCGTAGTCCTAAAGCTTGCCGCTGAATGCCTGGTGCAGTAGCGACTTTTTCAACTCGTCGAGTGCGGCAAGCTTTTGCTGGTAGATGGATTCAAGGCGTTGGGTTTCGTTAAAAAGCAATTCGATACTTTTGACGACCTTAGCCTGAGCATCAATGCTTTGCGGAATTGGAATAGGGATCGAATTCAGCGCCTTCTGATTAAGTTTTGGCTGGGCCGCACCAGTAATATATTCGTCCAGTTTGATACTCTCTAAATAGAATTCGACGAACCGCTGGGTTGCCATATTTTGGAACTTAAGAATGTGGGCATGATTGTTCACCCAATATTTCCCCGACACGGAAAACGCAATGGGCGTCGATCTTGCTATCAAATTTGCGCCATCTTCTGAAACGAGCAGTGTGTCACCTTCGAAAATGTAATCAGCCACGTAATCGACGATGCCGGAGGCACCGTAATACGGATATTCACCGCTCTTGCGATCGCTTTTAGTGATAGGAATTCGCTTACTGTCGAGGTTGGTCGAAATCTGATCTACTGTCTTCTCCACCCACCCTGGACCTCGCTGGGTAAAGACCTCATGCAGGTGGCTTTCAAACAAGGCTCGGGCATTTTGGAGGTTCTTTTCGGCGTTGGCTTTGGCGGTGGCGATGCCATCAAACGCTTCATCGAGGATGCCGGCGAGTCGCTGCTGTTCGGGGAGCGGTGGGACGGGGATAAGGTACGACTCAATGAACTCTTTTGCGACACGCTTATGGCCGACAGCTCCACTCATGTGCGCCGCGCCTTCGACTCTGAACGCTTCGCGAGACAGAAAATAATAGAGCCATTCTTTGTTCACCGACTTATTGGGACGAAAGACAATGTATTCGCTCGAACCAAACCCGATGCCGTTGATCAGGTCGGCAGCAATTCCCAACTTGCCGTTCTCGAAGCAGGGGGTGATTTTCGCGAGGAGCACGTCGCCTTCTGCGAAATAGGTGTAGCTGCCAGCAACCTCAGCCAGAGGCTTTGTCTGTGTTGGCACAAAGGTTTTCTGGTCGATGCCCAAGTCCTGCATTGGGACAAACGACACCAAATCGGTTTCGGAGAGTCTTCGACGTGCTTCAGCCTTCGGCGGTTTAATCTGGCAAACCTCAGATAGTGTTCTTGTCTGCCACCCGCTCCTCATAGTAGCGCCCTGATATTCCCCAGCACCTCCGCACTCTCCGCGTCCAGCGCGGCGATTTCGTCCATGATTTTCTGCGGGCTGCGGTGCGTCACTTCCTCGCCGCCGTTGGGGTTCTTCACGGAGAGGTCGAAAGTCGTCTTGTCGATGCCGGCCGCGTCCACGCTCCAACTCTGGGGCGAGTCGGCGCAGGTCTTTTGCAGCGTCACGAACTCGGCGAGGTCGTCATCATTCAGCGGGTTGATCTTGCCGAGGTTGCGGCCGGGGTCGAGCTGGTAGAACCAGATTTTGCGGGTCGGGGCGCCTTTCTCGAAGAAAAGCACCACGGTCTTCACGCCCGCGCCCTGAAAGGTGCCGCCGGGGCAGTCGAGCACGGTGTGGAGATTGCAGCTTTCCAGCAAGAGCTTGCGCAGGCTGACGGAGGCGTTGTCGGTGTTGGAAAGGAAGGTGTTTTTGATGACCACGCCGCCGCGGCCGCCGGCCTTCAGAATCTTGATGAAGTGCTGGAGGAAGAGAAACGCCGATTCGCCGGTGCGGATGGGGAAATTCTGCTGCACTTCCTTACGTTCCTTGCCGCCGAAGGGCGGATTGGCCAGCACCACGTCGAAACGGTCTTTGTCCTGAATGTCGGCGAGGTTTTCAGTCAGGGTATTGGTGTGGATGATGTTGGGCGCTTCGATGCCATGCAGGATCATGTTCATGATGGCGATGACGTAGGCGAGGGACTTCTTTTCCTTGCCGTAAAAGGTGCGGCTCTGGAGGGTATTGAAGTCTTTGGCGGTGAGATTCTTTCCTGACCACAGGTAATCGAAGGCCTCGCACAAAAACCCCGCCGATCCGCAAGCCCCGTCATAAATCTTTTGGCCGATCTTCGGCTTCACCACCTGCACGATGGCGCGGATGAGCGGGCGCGGGGTGTAATACTCGCCGCCGTTGCGCCCGGCGTTGCCCATGTTCTTGATCTTGGCTTCGTAGAGTTGCGAGAGCTCGTACTTCTCGGTCTGGGAACGGAAGCGCAGTTCGTCGATGTGGTCGATGATCTCGCGCAGGTTGTAGCCGCTGTTGATCTTATTTTTGATCTCGCCGAAGATTTCGCCGATCTTGTAT
>Ga0351860_1017_pt1 | contig 38901 bp, 29 predicted proteins | sample BONcelHFGM3001F8_FD_206791 | JGI IMG/M metagenome (GOLD analysis project Ga0351860, IMG submission 206791) | Enriched cells from coal bed in the Powder River Basin, Montana, United States - BONCAT cells FGM rep2 HSBNCT.FGM.300.1.F8 ...
GCGCCGAAAAGGAGGGCGGCGCACATGATGAGAAAGCTGGCAGTTCCCAGGACCTTTAGGGTGGTTTCATCCACGGAGATGATCTTCAATTCGGTGAGATATTGCGGCACCGCCAGGCCCCGGCTAACCGCCACGATGAGCATGATGCTGCCCATGACGATCTTGATCATGTGTTCTTTCACGTAGGTGGTGCCGATGGCCCCCAGTTGCACCCCCAAAAGGGACCCGGCCAGGATAATCAGGGTGAGGCGGATGTCCACCATGCCGGCCATGGCCCACTTGATGGTGCCGAAGAAACCCATGACGAAGGCGATGACCAGTTCCGTGGCCGAGGCCACCAGACCGCCGGCCCCCACCACATAGATCATGCCGGGCACCCCGATGAACCCGCCCACCGCGATGGTGGCCGCCAGCATCCCGGTGGCGAAGCCCACGGGGATGGTGAACCACATGGAGATGCGCACGTTGGCGGTCTTGAAGTGGATCATGGGGGGCAGATTGATGGATTGCAGCCACAAAGCCAGAGGGGAAGCCTTGTCTTCGCCACCGCTCTTGCCGGTCTTCATGGCGTCATAGAAGACGTAGCCGCCCACCAGCACCAGGATGACCACGAAAGACACGCTGACATAGAGGTTGGAACCGGACTGGCCCCAGGTGGCCAGAATCCATTCCTGGATCTTGATGCCCACCCACACCCCGATGCCCGCCGAGGCCGCCATGACCAGACCCAGCGTAATGTCAACCTGGCCGTACTTCCAGCGCTTATAAGCCCCCACCATGGCCTTGGGGAACTTGTGGCACATGTTGCTGGCCACGGCTACGGTCCCGGGGACCCCCAGGCTCATCATCCCCGGGGTCAGGACAAAGGCGCCGCCGGAGCCGATGAAGCCGCTCACCAGGCCGCCGATAAAACCTACGACGAAGAGAAAAAGTATGGATAATAACGTTAAGTCGATAAATTGGGCGCCGCTGGCGAAGTCTTGCATTGAAGGTTCCTCCCTGTGGTCAATATCTGTTTTGCGATGGTTTTGATGATGTCAATTAAAGCCTTAGCCGGGTTCCCGCCTCCCGCCCCGGCCTCCCCGGGAGGGGTGAGGCCGGGGCAGAAAACGTTTGGTCTCATCCGGACCTTAATCAGGCATCCAGATGCAACCGCGGGCGGGGACGCTTTCTCTGCGCCGGCCGCTGCGGAGCCACCCGGGGCTGCACCTTCTTGGTAGCTTCGATGCCTAAAAGGGACCACAGGTTAGAGGTAAAAGGGCCATAAACAAATGAGAAGGCGAACACCGTGACAATGGGGAGCGCCGCATAGATACCGCCCTTGGTAAAATACGTCATGATGGTGCCGGTGTTGGTAAACACTGCGGCATAAAGGGCCGCGGAAGCCAACCCCAAACCAATGGTGCTGCGGATCAACTTCCCCCGATGCGCCGTTTCATGATGATCTTGAGCCATAACCTTTTCTCCTTGATATCCTGAGATGCTGAAGACGGGGAGAGGAATCTCCCCCGTGATTTCCTGGTCCTTGATGCCGGAATCGGTGATGACGAAATCGATGCGCTTGATTTCGTGGTTCAGGTCCTTGATGGCCCCGGATAAACCCTCAAATTTCACCACGTGCTCGCTCTTGATGCCCTGGCTGGCCAACTCGGAGGCCACCGGCGCCCAGGCTGCTTGGGCCCGCTGGGTGAACTTTCCCCGCAGGTGCTGATTGTAGGGGGAAAAGAACTTGCCCGAAGTACCCAGGCCCGGATTGACGCTCATGGCAATAATGTCATACCCCAGTCGCTGGGAGAGGTTAGCGGCATAATCCACCACCCCGTTACTAAAGGCGTAATCCTTACTCACCACCAGGATCTTGCGCTTGACTTCCTGGTTGTGGTTGGAGGTGGTGCCATCGCCGCCGGAGTTTTGGTTCCCTGCCTTGCTGCCTTTGCCTTTTTGGTCGCTGAAATTCTTCATGGCCGTTGCCTTCCCCTCTGTTTCCTGTTGCCCACCTGGAAGCGGGGGGTCGTTCTTGCCTTTATCCCAATACAAGAACGGTGCCAGACTCGACATTTTTCATATGTAATTGATTTTGTTGTGGTATTAACTTTAGATCGGTTCTCCTGCGGATATTTTTATCATTGCACTCTGCAACAGTTTTGAGCCTTATAATAAATTTAACCATATTTTCAATAAGTTATATATTATTGCAACGGCGGCGCCCAAGGATTGCAAAATGCAACACCAAGGCCGCGGACTCGATGCGGCCAAATTTTCTTAAACAAACCAGAAAATTAATCAACCCGGCCCTGGAGCAATTCATTGCTGTTAAAAGGATTTTTTTTTATACTGGTTTGGGTATGCGCCTTACCCAGAGAGGGTTATCGTTATGGGTTTCTTTCGGAAGATGACTGAAGAAGAGCCGCCCAAGCCGGCTCAAGAGCTGGTGGAACTGCGCGCCGCGGTGCAAAAAGCCCAACTGCCGGAGTCGGTGGCCGCCATTGCCGCCAAAGAGCTGGAGCGGCTGGACAAAACCGACGCTTCCGTGGCCGAGTACACCATCGGCATCAACTACCTGGATTACCTGATCTCTCTGCCCTGGAACCGCTTCACGGATGATAACCTTGACCTCAAGCGGGCGGAGCGCATCCTGGAATCCCAGCACTACGGCCTCCCCCATGTCAAAGAGCGCATCCTGGAGTATCTGGCGGTCCGCACCCTGTGCAGCGTCCAGACCTCCCAGATCCTGGTGGTGGACGACGAGGAAATCGCCCGGACCAACCTGGAATATATCCTGAGAAAAGAAGGCCACCAGGTGGCCACTGCGGCCAATGGCCTGGAAGCTCTGGAAAAGATCAAGGCCCAGGAGTTCGACGTCGTGCTCACCGATCTGAAGATGGAGAAGATGGACGGCATCCAACTGCTGGAATCCGTCAAGCAGATCGCGCCCCATACTGAAATTGTCATGGTCACCGGTTACGCCACGGTGAGTTCAGCAGTGGACGCCTTGAAAAAGGGCGCGGCCCACTACCTATCCAAGCCCATCAAACTCGATGAGCTCAGGGCCACGGTGCGGGAGATCATCGGCAAAAAGCGGCACGTGCAGATGAACCGCGGCCCCGTGCTGTGCTTCGCCGGACCTCCCGGCACCGGCAAGACCTCCATCGGCCAGGCCATCGCCGAGGCCCTGGAACGCAAGTTCGTGCGCCTGTCCCTGGCAGGGTTAAGGGACGAGGCGGAACTCCGGGGCCACCGCCGCACCTACGTGGGGGCCATGCCCGGGCGCATCATCAACGAACTCAAGCGCCTGGAGGTCAAGAACCCGGTGTTCATGCTGGACGAAATCGACAAGATCGGCCAGGATTTCAGGGGCGACCCGGCCTCGGTGCTGCTGGAAATCCTGGACCCCCAGCAAAACGCCAACTTCGTCGACCACTACGTGGATGTACCCTTTGACCTGTCCGGGGTCATGTTCATCACCACCGCCAACGTGGTGGAGACCCTGCCCGCGCCCCTCCTGGACCGCCTGGAGGTCATTTATTTTCCCGGCTACACCGAGCAGGAAAAAATCCAGATCTCCCAGCACTTTCTCGTCCCCCGTCAACTCCGGGAACACGCCTTGGCGCACCTGGGGATCGAGTTTACCGATACCGCCATTGCCAAGATCATCGGCGGTTACACCCGGGAGGCGGGTCTCCGCAACCTGGAACGGGAAATTGCCATGGTCTGCCGCAAGTTGGCCCGCATCTGCGTCCAGAGCAAGGGGACCTGCGCCCTTTCCGTGGACGAAGAATTGGTGGAGAAATTCCTCGGACCCCGAAAATTTACCCGGGAAGTGGCGGAGGCCGGCAATCAGGTGGGGGTGACTACGGGTCTGGTCTGGACCGAATTCGGCGGGGAAATCATCTTCGTGGAAGCCACCCGCATGCGGGGACACAAGCAGTTGATGCTCACCGGCTCCCTGGGCACCGTCTTGCAGGAATCAGCCCAGACCGCCCTCTCCTATGTCCGCAGCCACGCCGAGGCCTTCGGCCTTGACCCGGACTTCTTCACCGACAGTGACATCCACATTCACCTGCCCTCCGGGGCCATCCCCAAAGAAGGGCCCTCCGCCGGGGCCACCATTGCCCTGGCCCTGCTCTCCCTGCTCACGGGCCGGCCCGCCCGCCGGGACGTGGCCCTGACCGGCGAGCTGACCCTTTCCGGCCGCATCCTGCCGGTAAGCGGCATCAGGGAGAAGGTCCTGGCGGCCCAGCGGGCCGGGGTCAAGATGGTGGTCTTCCCCAAGAAAAACGAAGTCGACATCGTCAACCTGGAAGACCAGGTCAAGGCGGGAATGGAGATTGTCCTGGCCGATGCCATTGAACCCCTGGTGGACTTGGTGCTGCTGCCTAAATGACGCCTTTTTGAGGGGAGAGACATCTGTCTATGAGGTCCATGGTGTTTAAAACGAGGCTGAGGCTGAAGATCATGATCGCGGTCCTCGGGGTGCTTGGTTGCCTGGTTCCCCAGGTTGCCCTGGCGACCACGCAGTTCTCGGAAATCTTGTACCTTGATGGCCAGAAATATTCCCTGGACAGTCTCCCCCTGGAATCGTATTACGGCCCCGGAAATCCCCGCCCCAAGTTCCGGGCGCCCAACACCGCCACCTGGCGCGGCTACATCGCCACCTGGGAGATCGACGGGGGCATGCTCTATTTAAAGGCCATCCGGGCCTGGACCGGCCAGGGCCAGGTGGGGCTCCCGGCCCTGTTTCCCGGCCGGAAAGGCCCGGTTCCTGCAACCTGGTTTACCGGCCGGCTCAAGATTCCTGAGGGCCCGGTCATCAAACCCGCGGTGCCTCACCCGATCTATGGGAAATACCGCCTGATCACGGTGGAGCAAGGCAGAGTGGTCCACCAGGAGGTTATTGACAATCCTGGGGGAACTCAATTACCGGGACCATAATCCCTCGGTGGCGATTTCTTCCCGGGAGGTCCGCGGCGGCCGCCGTCACGGGCGCCGGGTGCGCCCAGCAGTGTCCGGTTAGAAAATTGCATGCGTCGTCCTGCCCCCCTCACCCCAACCCTCACCCCTTGAAGCGGGGGGAGAGGGAGTAACTGAGGCCGCTCAGTCTCTTAACCATAAGGCATTGAATCGGTTTCACTTAATCCCCTCTCCCCAATGGGGGAGAGGGTTAGGGTGAGGGGGAAGCAAGCTTCTCGGAGCAAGAACTTCCTTAGCGAATTTCTTGACTATTGGACTCCGTATAGCGAGCGTCCTTCTTTGCACAAACCAAACCGGACACTGCTGGTGTGCGCCAGGTTTTTCAGGAAATGCTTGCATAAATGAATTTTTCTCCCTTATAAAGAGAAAATAATGGTTGTCTTTTTCACCTCACTTGGCTATTCTTTTCTGAAAATACCGTTATGAAAGGAAAGAAACCTGATCACGGTCGGGGCACCGCCCTGGCGGCAAGCCCGGAAACCCAAGGGACGCAGATCAAAGGCCGGCTCTGGCTGGAGAAAAACGGCGAAACCTTTTTAAGCTGGGGCCGGGTTATCCTGCTGGAGCGCATCAACGAGACCGGTTCCATCGCCGCGGCCGCCCGCTCTCTGGAGATGGCTTACAGCCATGCCTGGACCCTGGTGGCCAACATGAACCGTCTGGCCGGGGAAGAACTGGTGGCCCGGACCTTCGGAGGCAAGAACGGCGGGCGGGCCTGGCTCACCCCCAGCGGAGAGGCGGCCATCGCCCATTTCTGGGAGTTGGCGGATAAATTTCAGGAATGGCTGAAATATCATGCTGTTGAGTAGTTAGCGGGAAATATATTGTCGGCGCTATTCTATTGATAGAATAGCCAAAGAATTGTAACCGCCTTGAGACTTTGCCGGCCGCCTGATTCATGCTTTATTATGTTTTGAAAGCGCTATGCTATAGAAAGAATAACGCAAAGGAGATTGGTATGGATTTCCGCTCGGTTCTCACCACGTGTCCTTACTGCGCCGTAGGTTGCAACCTCCTCTTACAGGTGTTGGATGGACAGATCATCGGCACCCTGCCGGCGAAAACCGGACCGTCCAACGAAGGCAGCCTCTGCATCAAAGGCTGGAATGTGCATGAATTTATCCAGCATAAAGACCGCCTGACCAAGCCCCTCATCCGCCAGGGCGGTTCTCTGCAGGAAACCACCTGGGACGACGCCCTGGATTATGGCGCCTCCCAGTTAACCAGTCTCAAGGACAAGTATGGGGCGGAGAGCGTCGCTTTCGTGGGCTCGGCCCGGTGCACCAATGAAGAAACCTATGTTTTTCAAAAATTTGCCCGCGCCGTGTTCGGCCACAATCACGTCGATCACTGCGCCCGTCTCTGACACGCTCCTACGGTGGCCGGGCTGGCCGCCGCCTTTGGTAGCGGGGCGATGACCAATTCCTTTGCCGAATTGGAAAAAGCCAATTGTATCTTCGCCATCGGTACGAACACTACGGTGGCTCACCCCATTGCGTCCATGCGCCTCATGCGGGCCAAGGCCAATGGGGCCAAGTTGATTGTGGTCGACCCCCGGAGGACCCAGATCGCCTCCCTGGCCCACCTGCATATACAGCACCGCCTGGGAACCGACGTGGCCCTGATCAATGGGCTCATGCATATCATCTATAAAAATGGCTGGCATAACCAGGCCTTTATTGAGGAGCGGACGGAGAATTTCCCGGCCCTGGAGGAGATGATCGATAAATTTCCCCCGGAGCGGACCTCCGAAATTACCGGGGTGCCCGTCGCCCAGCTCCAGCAGGCGGCGGAATGGTATTCCCAAGCTGAGGCCAGCGCCATCTGTTACGTTTTGGGCATCACGCAACATTCCACCGGCACCGACAACGTCAAGAGCCTGGCCAACCTGGCCATGATTTGCGGCCATATCGGCCAGCCCTCCACCGGGGTGAATCCCATCCGGGGGCAGAACAACGTCCAGGGGGCCTGCGACATGGGCGCGCTGCCCAATGTCTTTCCCGGCTACCAGTATATCACCGTCCCGGAGAACCTGGAGAAGTTTGAAAAGGCCTGGAAGGCCAAGTTATCACCCACCCCCGGCCTCACCATGTTCGAGCAGATCGATGCGATTTTGGAAGGGAAATTTAAAGGGCTGGTGGTCTTTGGAGCCAACCCGGTGACGAGCTATCCGGATATCAACCGGGTGGAAAAGGCCATGAAAGCGCTGGACTTCTTGCTGGTCATGGACATCTTCCCCACCCCCACTACGAAGTTTGCCCACCTGGTGCTCCCCGCGACCTCGTTTGCGGAATCGGACGGCACCTTCTCCAGCTCCGAGCGCCGGGTGCAGCGGGTCCGGCCGGCCATCCCGCCGATTCCGGGAAAGACCAACTGGGAGGCCATCCAGGAACTTTCCGCCCGCATGGGGTATCCCATGAATTTCACCTCGGGAGAGGATATCTTCAACGAAATGGCCTCATTGACTCCGGCCTTCGGGGGTATGACCTTTGAGCGCCTCAATGAGAAGGGCCTTTGCTGGCCTTGCCCCACCCTGGACCATCCCGGCACCCAATATTTGCATAAGGACAGATTCGCCCGGGGGTTGGGGGCCTTTCAATCCATCGACTACCGGCCGCCGGCGGAGGGACCGGACGCCGAGTATCCCCTGTGGCTGACCACCGGTACCCTCTTCACCCATTATCTCACCGGCACCATGACCCGGCGGTGTCCCTCCCTCCATCATGAAAATCCGGTGGTGGAAGTGGAAATCCATCCTGAAGACGCCAGGCGCCTGCACATCCAGCCGGGTGAACAGGTGAAGGCCACCAGCCGCCGGGGCAGCATCATGGTTAAGGCCTTGTTAACCGAGCGGGTCAAGCCCGGGGTGGTGTTCATCCCGCTGCATTTCGCCGAAAACGCCGCCAACCGGCTCACTAATGCGGCCTTGGACCCCGTCACCAAGACGCCGGAATACAAGGTGTGCGCGGTCAGTCTGGCCAAAGTCGCATAAAGACAGCGATCAGCAAGCAGCTTTTATCGAAAGACGAGAACGGGTGGGGGGGCTCCGGCCTACCCCACCCTTTGCTACAACCGGCAAGATAGGCCTCGGTCTCCGGGTCGTCATTGGTCCGGGCGAGGTCTGAGCGTGAGATTATGCATATCGGCCCTTATTCCTACGACGATTTTCTTCAACTGATCAAATCCTTCCATGGCAATGTGGCTCCCGGCGTGGTCATCGGCGGCATCATGGTCGAGGTCGCCCGGGGCCATCTCCCGGCGGAAGTGTTGTTCGATGCGGTCTGCGAAACCCGGAATTGTCTTCCCGACGCGGTCCAGCTCCTCACCCCGTGCACCATCGGCAACGGCTGGCTCAAGGTGATCAACGTGGGACGCTTCGCCCTCAGCCTTTACGATAAGTATGAGGGGAAAGGGGTGCGGGTCTTTCTGGACCCGGTAAAGGTGGCCGGCTGGCCGGAGATTAATTCCTGGTATCTCAAACTGAAACCTAAAAAGGAGCAGGACTCTGCCCTCCTTCTGGAAGAAATCCGGCAGGCTGGGCCCGAAATCCTGGGATGGCAGCACATCCAGATTCGGTCCCAGCTTCTCGGCAAGCGCCACCGAGGCCGGATCGTCATCTGCCCCTTATGCCGGGAGGCCTATCCGGCCCAGGATGGCGGCATCTGCCGCGCCTGCCAGGGCGAGCCGCTTTACCTGACCGATGAACCAGCAGAAGCTGGGCTTGAGGCCCCGGCGCTGCAATCGTTCCCGGCGGAGCAGGCGGTGGGCCGCCGGGCCTTGCACGATATGACCAAGATCGTGCCGGGGACCAGTAAAGGGGCGGCTTTCGAGAAAGGCCAGGTAATCAGCGTGGGGGACCTCTGCCGCTTGCAGCAGATGGGCCGGCGGCATCTCTATGTGCAGGAGGAAAATCAAGTCGGCCCCGAGTGGGTGCACGAAGATGAAGCCGCCCTGGCCTTCGCCCAGGCCATGGCTGGTGAAGGAGTCACCTTTAGCGAACCGCCTCGGGAAGGCAAGGTTAATCTGGTGGCCGGGCGAGACGGGCTCCTGTGGGTGGACGAACCTCGCCTGGAGCGGTTCAACCTGGTGCCCGGGGTCATGTGCGCCTGCCGCCAGGGCTACTCGGTGCTCACCCAGGGCCGGAGGCTGGGTGCTACCCGGGGGATTCCCCTGTTTCTGCCCCGGGCCGATTTCCATAAGGCCATGGCCCTGTTGAGCGACGGGCCCCTGTTCTCCGTGCTCCCCCTGCGGCCTCCCCGGGCCGGCATCCTGGTAACCGGCACCGAGGTCTTCATGGGGCTGGTGGAGGATAAATTCGTCCCCATCATCAGCACCAAGGTGGAGAAATTGGGCGGCCAGGTGATGAAATCCTTGATCGTGCCGGACGACCGCCGGGCCATCGGCCAAGGGGTGCAGGACCTCCTGGACTGCGGCATCGATCTTTTGGTGACCACCGCGGGGCTCTCCGTGGACCCCGATGACGTCACCCGCCAGGGGCTGGTGGACGCCGGGGCCACGGATATGCTTTATGGCGCCCCCATTTTGCCGGGCGCCATGACGTTGCTGGCCCATATCGGGGGCGTCCAGGTCATGGGGGTGCCGGCCTGCGCCCTCTTTTTTAAGACCACCAGTTTCGATCTCCTGCTGCCGCGCTTGTTGGCGGGGCTTAAGATCACCCGGCGCGATCTGGCCCGCCTGGCTAACGGCGCCTTTTGCCTGGAGTGCAAGGTTTGCACTTTCCCCCAGAAATGCCCCTTCGGGAAATAAGCCTGGGGCCCGGAATTCACCTCTTCCAGGATTAACGGATCGGCCCGCAAGAGGCGGATGGGGGTCTGGGGAACCATTCTTATAAAGCTACCAAAATGTATAATATCTGAATAGAACTATTTGCAACTGATACGTTATTGTAGATTTATAGGATTAAAAAGCTTAAGAGAAATCATCGTAATGAGCTTTTATATTAATAATTAAGATAAGTTAGTAATATAACTTCTTTGGCGGTATGAAACTTGCCTTTCATAAATAGCAAAATATCGCTCAGGAATGTGGACTGGTATCGTGGATTTCGCCGTGGATCTAACCCCGTTATGGTTGACCTTAAAAGTGGCCGGAGTGGCAACCCTGGTGACTTTTATCCTCGGGGTGGGTCTGGCCTTCCTGGTGGCCCGGAGCCGGTTTTGGGGCCGGGAAGGTCTGGACGCCCTGTGCACCCTGCCCCTGGTATTGCCGCCCACGGTCCTGGGCTACTACCTCATCGTCCTGATCGGGCGGCAGGGCTGGCTGGGCCGCTGGCTCCAGGAAACCTGGGGGATTTCCCTGATTTTTACCTGGCAGGGCGCGGCCTTGGCCGCGGCCGTGGTCTCCCTGCCCCTGATCTTCAAGTCGGCCCGGGTAGCTTTTGAAGAAGTGAACCCTGAGCTGGAAAATGCCGCCCGCACCCTGGGCCTGTCGGAGCCTGCGGTATTTTTCCGGGTATCTCTCCCCTTGGCCTGGCGGGGGATTCTGGCCGGGGCCATGCTGGCCTTCGCCCGGGCCATGGGTGAGTTCGGCGCCACCCTGATGGTGGCCGGGAACCTCCCCGGCAAGACCCAAACCCTGTCCCTGGCCGTGTATGATGCGGTTCAGGCCGGCAATGACGCCGGAGCCACCGTCCTGGTAATTATCATTTCAACGGTATGCATCACCATCCTGGTGGTCTCCGGCAAGGCCTTAAAGGCCGGCTACATGTGAAGAAAAGGAGACTGGCGTGACTAATCTGAAATCCATCATCTTGCTATTATTGGGTGCTATGCTTATCTGGCAGGCGCCGGCCCGGGCCGGCCAGGATCTGATCGTCTCCGCCGCCGCCAGCCTCACCAATGCCTTGAAAGAGGTGGCCGGGCAATTCGAGACCACCCATCCCGGCACCAAAATCCTCTGTAATTTTGCGGCTTCCGGTTCCTTGCTCCAGCAAATGGCTCACGGCGCCCCGGTGGACGTGTTTGCCTCCGCGGACCAAAAGACCATGAATCAAGCCCAGGAGAAGGGGCTCATCGTACCGGCCAGCCGGAAAGATTTCGTGAGCAATAGCCTGGTGCTCATCGGGCCGGAAAAATCCAGTCTGCCGCTGGCGGATCTGAAGGATCTGGCCTCGCCGGAGGTAAAACGGGTGGCCCTGGGCAAGCCCGAAACGGTGCCGGTGGGGCGCTACACCCAGGAGGCTTTAACCAGGGCAGGGCTGTGGGAGACCCTGAAACCCAAGTTTATTTACGGAGAATCGGTGCGCCAGGTGCTGGACTACGTGAGCCGCGGCGAGGTTGACGCGGGGTTTGTCTTTGCCACCGATGCCGCCATCGCCAAGGGGAAGGTGAAAACGCTGGCCGGGGTCCAGGGGCATCAGCCCATTATCTATCCGGTGGCCCTGGTGGCGGCAAGTCCAAATAAAGCCCTGGCCCAAAGCTTTGTTGATTTTATCTTGAGCCCGGCCGCCCAGGAGATCTTCAAGAAATATGGCTTTGGTCCAGCCTAGCCGGTTCAGCATGGTTACCTAAAGGTAACAAGGCCGATAGCATCATGAAAATCTTGGTGGACATCAAAAAACGGTTGTGGTCGGAGCGGCGGGTCTTCCGCCTGGAGGTGGCTTTTGCCACGGATAAAGACTTCGTGGTCCTGTTCGGCCCCTCGGGGGTGGGTAAAAGTCTCACCCTGCAGGCCATCGCCGGCCTCACTACCCCGGATGAAGGACGCATCGTGGTGGGGGAGCGCACCCTGTTCGATTCCTCTCTGAAAATCAAGGTGCCGGCCCGCGATCGGAACCTGGGTTACGTCTTTCAGGATTACGCCCTGTTTCCCCACCTGACGGTGGCCCAGAATGTTTCTTTCGGCCTGAAACAAGGTTGGCCCTGGTACCTGCCCCGGGGAGAACGGCTGCGTCTGGATGAGGCGCTGGAGATTTTTGAGTTGACTCCTCTGAAATACAGCCTGCCCCGGGACCTGTCCGGAGGGCAACGGCAGCGAGTCGCCCTGGCCCGGGCCCTCATCCGCCGCCCCAGCCTGTTGCTTCTGGATGAGCCGTTTTCATCCCTGGATGCCCTGCTGCGAACCAAAATGCGCCAGGAACTCTTGAAGATCAAGGAGCGGTTCACCATTCCGGTCATCCTCATAACCCATGATCCCCAGGACGTGGCGGCCCTGGCGGAAACTGTGGTGGTCTATGAACCTGGCCGGGTGAGTAAAATAATTTCACCCCCCAAACCCGATTACCCGGCCAGGGAACGCCTCGCGTCATCATCCTGGGCCACCAGGCTCTGCGCCTGAACTTCTCGAAAGAGAGAGCCATGATGCATACCAAGTCGCCGTCAACCAAGTAATAATCCTAATTGTGGCGGTTCGCGAACCGCCCCTACGGCGGCTGCGGCCATAAAGATAGAATTACCTCTATGACGGCAACTTGGTATCATTCCCAATAATTACCCGATGGACGAGCCCATAAGCGAATTTCCCGTCTGGCGGTATGAGGAAGGGCGGCTGGCCGCGTCTCAGGATAAGGTGGCCGTGGAAGAACCCCTGGAAATCCGCCTGCGCGGCGAGCCGTTCCAGGTGTTGATGCGCCTGCCCGGCTGGGAAAAGGAACTGGCCCTGGGCTTTCTCTATACCGAAGGGATCGTCCGGGACCTTAACGAGGTCATCTCCATTCACTTCTGCGGCAGCGCCACGGACCCCCTGCTGCCCCCCAACGTGGTTGACGTGCAATTAACCGAGGCGGCTTGGGCACGGCGGGGCCGGCGTCACCTGGAGGTGGCCTATTCCAGTTGCGGGCTGTGCGCCAAAGAGGCGGTGAGCGAAATCTGTCAGGCAACCGCGCCGGTGAGCAGCGCCCTAACGGTTACCGCCCCGGGGCTCCTTAACCTCATAGACCGCATGTATCAGGAGCAGGCCGTCTTCCAGGGGACCGGCGGCACCCATGGGGTGGCCCTGGCGACTCCCGATGGGGCTTTTTATCTGTTGGCCGAGGACGTGGGGCGTCACAACGCCATGGATAAGGTCATCGGCCGGGCGCGGTTCCAGAGGCGGGACCTCTCCCGCCTGGTGGCCCTGCTTAGCGGCCGCATCAGCTTCGAGATGGCCCTTAAGGCCATTCGCGCCGGCATCCCCATCCTGGCCGCGGTGTCAGCCCCCACTTCCATGGCCTTGAACCTGGCCCAGGAACTCAACCTGACCCTGGTGGGCTTCGCCCGGAACCAGCGGCTCAATATCTACACCCATCCCCACCGCCTGACGGCTTTAGCGTGAAAGTCCACCTGTAGGGGCGGTGCCCTCACCGTCCCTACGAGGAATTTCATGATTGAGGGTGGCCCCAAACGGTCATGGTGCTTTAGCTGAAAAAAGGAAAAACTGAAGCCGGCGTTAGACGTTAAAAGAGAACGATTCATCCCTGCGATCACCTGACCCTCTGTTATTCCCTTGAAATTCCGTCAGCCGGGAAAAGAAATTTTGTCGCAAAACCTCTGGTTTTGTTTTATGATTTTCGCTATTCTTAATAACAAATATCGGCAAGCGCTACGGATGGAGGAGAAGATGCGGACCAAGAATTTAGTGTCACTGTTTGTTGTCATCGCTCTCGTGATGGTGGGAACTTCGAGCTATGCCGGGGATCAGCCCGCCGCGGTTTACGGCCGCGGCGCCAGCCAATTTTCCCTGGCCACCGGCAGCCCGGGGGAGTTGGGGCTTTTAAAGGTCCTGGCCGAGGCCTTCGGGAAGCAGGACAACGCCAAAATGACTTGGTTTAAAGCCGGTTCGGGCAAGTCCCTGCAACTCCTCAAAGACAAGCAAGTAGACATGATTATGGTCCATGCCCCGGCGGCGGAAAAGCAGGCGGTTAAGGACGGCTGGGCCATCAAGCGCAACCTCATCGGTTCCAATGAATTTTTCATTGTGGGTCCGGCCACCGACCCGGCCAAGATCGCTGAGGCCAAAAACGCGATGGACGCCTACCGCCGCATTGCCGCGGCCAAGGCCAAGTTCTTTTCCCGGGGTGATAATTCCGGGACTCATAAAAAAGAGATGGACCTCTGGAAGAAGGCCGAAATCACCCCCCAGGGCGACTGGTACGTGGTCACCAAGGATTTCATGACCGCCACCTTAAAACGGGCTAACCAGGAAAAGGGCTATTTCATGGTGGACAGCAGCACCTGGGTGGCGGACAAGAATAATGTCCCGGACCTGAAAATCTTGTTCAAAGGCGACAAGCTGCTGGTGAATACCTATCATGCGCTCTGCCAGCCGGCCGGGGCCACGCCGGGCGCGGCCACGGCCGCCAAATTCATCGGCTTCGTGGCCTCCCCTCAGGGGCAAAAAATTATCCAGGACTACGGCAAGGACAAATACGGCGAGGGCTTGTATAACGACGCGGCCTACGCCAAGCAATACGACGAGTAGCCAACCAGTAATGATAGTCATGTCGGGCCAGGCTTGAATTAAACGAGTTGAACTCCGGAGTATGGCTCGCTCCAGATCACGGTTCTACACGGAGGTTACATTGGGAGACAAGCAAGTTTATAGCATCTGTGGTATGTGTACCGTGCGGTGTCCCATCCAGGTGGAGGTACAGAATAACCGGATATCCTCTATCCAAGGGAATCCCCATGCGGCCGGCATCCAAGGAGCCCTCTGCGCCCGGGGGGGAGCAGGTGTGGCCCTGGTTGACGATGAGGAACGGCCGCAATATCCTCTGATTCGCACCGGCAAGCGGGGCGAAGGGCAGTGGCGCCGGGTCAGCTGGGAGGATGCCCTGGATTACACCGCGGCCCGGCTCCAGGAAGTCATAAAAGCCCACGGGGCCAAAACGGTGCTCTTCTCCGACCGGGGCGGTCCCTTCCGGGATTTGCACCAGGCCTTCATGCGGGGGCTTGGGTCCCCCAATTATTCCAACCACGATTCGGCCTGCGCCCGGAATGTCCAGCACGCGGCGCTCTCAGTATTCGGCTCCGGACGCAAAGAGCTGGTTTATGACTATAAGAATGCCCGGCACGTGGTCCTCCAGACCCGCAATATCTTTGAGGCGATTAATGTAAAAGAGGTCAATGACCTGATGGAGGGCCTGGCCGCAGGGGGCAAACTGACGGTCATCGACATTCGGGCTAACATCTCGGCCACTAAGGCCGACCGGTTCCTGCTCATTCGCCCCGGCACGGACTACGTCCTGAATTTAGCGGTTATCCATGAGCTGTTGACCCGCAAGCTCTACGATGCGGAATTTGCCCAGCAGTGGATCAAGGATCTCGACCGGCTGGAGGCGTTTGTCAAGCCATATACCCCGGAGTGGGCCGCCGCCGAAACCGGCATCCCGGCGGCGGAGATCAGCGCCTTCGCCCGGGACTTGGCCGAGGCCAGCCCGGCGGTCATCTGGCATCCCGGCTGGATGAACGCCCGGTACCGCAACTCGTTTTACCAGTCCCGGACCGCCTATCTGATCAACGCCCTGTTGGGTAGTATCGGGGCCAAAGGCGGGCTGCCGGTGGCCAATAAGCCCAGTGACGTGGGAAGGAAAGGACTCAAAAAGCTGGCCGATCTGTTCCCGAAACCGGCCGACCAACGCGCCGACGGTGTGGGCTGGCGCTACCCGCACTTTGACAGCGGCCCGGGCCTGCTCCATCTGGCTTTCCAGGCCATGGAGACCGAGGACCCCTATCCGGTCAAGGCTTACATCGCTTATCGCCATGATCCGCTTATGGCTTACCCGGACCCGGAGGCCCTGAAAAAGATCCTGGACCGCCTGGATTTTCTGGTATCGGTGACGTTCAGTTGGTCTGACACGGCCTGGTTCTCCGATGTGGTATTGCCCCTGTCCCCTTACCTGGAGCGGGAGAGCATCCTGGCCGGCAAGAATGGACTCAAGCCTTACTTTTTCCTGCGTCAGCGCGCTGTTGCCCCCCGCTACGACACCAGGGCGGATTGGGAGATTCTCTGCGGTCTGGCCCGCCACCTGGACCTGAAACCCCTGGCCTTCGACAAGATTGAAGACATCTGGGAGTACCAGCTCCAGGGCACCGGAGTCACCATGGCGGATTTCCAGGCCACGGGGATGGTGCCGTTGGCGGATAAACCCCTCTATCGTTCCAGGGACGAACTCAGCTTCAAAACCCCTTCCGGTAAAATCGAGATAATTAATGATCGCTGGGAAAATGCCGGGGTGCCGTCGCTGCTGCCTTATGAATCTCCGGCGGCGCCCGGTCCGGGGCAATTCCGCCTCACTTTTGGGCGTTGCGCTCTGCACACCCAAGGGCATACCGTCAACAACCCCCTCTTGTCCGAGGAGATGCCGGAAAACGTTTTGTGGATCAACCGGGAAAAGGCGGCAGCTTTGAAGATCGCCGAGGGGGAAGTGGTGGAAGTCAGCAGCAACGGCCATCGCGGCCGGATGAAGGCCAAGGTGACCGACCTTATTCACCCTGACGCCGTTTTCATGGTGCACGGCTTCGGCCATACCTTGCCGGTGGAAAGCCGGGCCTTGGGTAAAGGGGTGTCCGACAGCGCCCTCATGCCCGGTGGGCTGGCCCTGTGGGATCCGGCCGGCGGCGGCATGGCCTTGCAGGAGCATTTTGTCACGGTGCGCAAAATTGAGGAAACTTAGCCGGTCGTCGATACCGCCTGGCTCGATCCGGAGTGGTCACATATCGCATAATCTTGACAAGGAGGACCAGAGATGTTGAAGGGGCTCAGTGTATTGGCGATAGTCGCGGTGGTGTTTGCGGCCGGGAGCCTGAGGGCGGAAACCCGGATCAAGTGCGCCTCAACCACCAGCACCCAAAATTCGGGCATGTTTGATTACTTGTTGCCCATCTTTGAGAAAAAAACCGGCATCAAGGTAGACGTGGTGGCCGTGGGGACCGGCGCGGCCATCGAAATCGGCAAGCGGGGCGACGCCGACGTAGTTATGGTTCACGCCAAACAGCAGGAATTGAAGGCCGTGGAGGAGGGCGCCTTCGTCAACCGCCACGACCTGATGTATAATGATTTCGTCATCATCGGCCCCACGGACGATCCCCTGAAGATCAAAGGCATAAAGTCCACGGTCGATGCCTTCAAAAAGATTGGCGCCCAGGACAAAGTTCCCTTTGTTTCCCGGGGCGACAAGTCCGGCACTCACACCATGGAACTGGGCATTTGGAAAAAGGCAGAGCTTGAACCCAAGGGCCAGAAGTGGTACCTGGAAGTGGGTCAGGGCATGGAAAAGACCCAGCGCATCGCCAATGAGAAGCGGGGCTATACCCTCACCGACCGGGGCACCTGGCTGGCCACCAAGGACAAGGACAAGCTGGATATGGTGGTGGTGCTGGAAGGCGACCCCGCCCTGTTCAATCAATACGGGGTAATGGCGGTGAATCCGGAAAAGCATAAGCAGGTGAAAAATAAGGAAGCCATGGTCTTCATTGACTGGCTCATCTCTCCCGAGGGGCAAAAGGCCATCGGCGACTTCAAAGACAAACACGGCAATCAGCTCTTTACGCCTAATGCTAAATAACTGCGGCGGATAGGGCAGGTCATAGGTAAGTCCTTTGGTCTGCCCCGGCTAATTTTCTATGCAATCCATTATCGACGGGTTTGCTGCGGCCTTCCGGCTTATCATCACTTTGAATCCGGAACTGTTGCGCATCATCCTGTTATCCATAGAGGTTTCGGGCACGGCCCTGGTGCTGGCCACCGTCCTGGGCCTGCCGGTGGGCGCCGGCCTGGCTATGCGCCGGGTGCCGCTGCGGAGTTTGGTGGTCAGCCTGCTCAACACCGGTATGGGCCTGCCGCCCGTGGCCGCGGGGCTGTTCCTCTACCTGTTTCTCTCCCGCAGCGGCCCCTTGGGGTTCACCGGCCTGCTCTATACTCCCGCCGCCATGGTCATTGCCCAGTGTATCCTCGCCTTCCCCATTGTGGCCTCCCTGTCCCATGCCGCCATTGCCAACGTGGACCCGGTGATCCGGCAGGCGGCCATTACCCTGGGGGCCACCCCTATTCAGGAGAGCCTGGCCGTGGTCAAGGAGGCCCGGTACGCCATCATGGCGGGGGTCATGGCCGGTTTGGGCCGGGTCATGGCCGAGGTGGGGGCCATCATTATCGTCGGCGGCAATATCGCCGGGTATACCCGGGTGATGACCACCACCATTGCTTTGGAGACCGACAAGGGCAACTTCGAACTGGCCATTGCCCTGGGCATAATTTTGTTGACCATCTCCTTTTCCATCACCGTGGCGCTGCGGTTTTTTCAACGGCTGGGGCAGACCGGGACGGCGGCGAATTCATGGGCTTAGATCTGGAAATCGCTCACGTCTTCCAGAGTTACAACGGCAATCCCATTCTCCGGGATTGCTCTTTTAGTTTTGCCGGTGGGCGCACTTACGTATTGCAGGGTCCCAACGGCAGCGGCAAATCCACTCTGTTCCGGGTCCTGGCCCTGCTGGAAAAACCCGATAGCGGCCGGATAGAGTACCGGGAAGGCGGCCAGGTTCTGGCCCCGGGCCTGGAATTGCGGCGCCGGATCACCCTGGTGCTCCCCCGCACCGGCATTTTCAACACCACGGTGTTCAAAAATGTGGCTTATGGCCTGAAGATCAGGGGGATTGCCCGGGCCGGGATCGAGGCGCGGGTCAATGACGCCCTGCTGGCCGTGGGCCTGGCGCGGAAAAAATGGCAACGGGCCGCGGAGCTTTCCAGCGGCGAAACCAAGCGCCTGGGGATTGCCCGGGCCATGGTGATTAACCCGGAAATCTTGATGCTCGATGAACTCACCGCCAACATTGACCCGGCCAATACGGCCATCATCGAGGACATCATTTTAAAGATGAAGCAGGAGCGGCAAACCACCATCCTCATGATCACCCACGACCCGGCCCAGGCGGAGCGCCTGGCTGACGACCTGCTGTTCATGCAGGACGGCAAAATTATCCCGGCCTGAGCGGCGCTCCGGGCGGAGTGGGTGAGAGCAGCCGGAAGAGCGCACAGGCTGGAAGCCTGTGCCACTAAGAAATTATCAATTTATGGTTGCCAGGTTGTATCAATTACTTGCATCTGGTCAATGGTGAAGCGCAGGACCTTGACCACGCTGATGATGTTTTCGATTTCATCCAGGGAGAGTTGGCGGCCTTTGCGGGATTTGAGGTATTTGTTTAGGACCTGGTAGCCGCCGATAGGGAAATTCCAGACATCGGCCGGCACGGGGGCGAAATACTGCTGGGGGTTGATATAAAGCCGCTGTTCCGGGGCGTTATAGGCGGGCTGGTCCACCAGGTCGCTGCCCCGGGTAATTTCGACCTGGGGTTGGGCGGGAATGTCCTTGAGTAAGTGCGCCTGGACCAGCCGCCAACCGAGCCCGGACAGTTTTTCAAACAGCCTGGCATCATCCACGAAGGGAATCCGGGGAAAGTCGATTTTCAGGAACCCGGCATATTTTTGCCGGTAAGTGGGGCTATGGAGCACAGCGTAGATATAGCCCAGGATTTGCTCCGGCTCGTAATGATGGCCGTATTTCAGATCGATGAAAGAGCGGAACTTGGGGGCGAAGTTTTCGCGGCGCTCGTTGTATTGAGCCTGAAGTTCCTCGACGAAAAGATGGTTATTCTGGTTTTGGTTGGGCTTGTTATTTCCGGCGGCGTTGTAGCGATAGAGGGGGAAAAGATAGTTTCCCTCTTTCATTGAAACGTTATGTAAATTAATCGGGGCATCCGCGCAAAGTACATGCTGCCATTCTCTCTTTATTTCTATCCCTTTTGAAGTGCACAAACCAATGTTGGGACTAAACATATGTCTCATTATTTTCTCTCTCGCGCGTTCCAATAACTTCGGATCGAAGTATAGAAAGCGGTAATCGAATGGCCGATACGCGAATCTTTTACATAATAAATCATTGAATCTATCGTTTTCTGCGAGGATTTTATTTCTGAGGTCTGTTTCGCTGATCCCAACAAAGGTATTATCGTCCCCTGTTGCAATTCCTACAGAGTTAATCTCAAAGATATCCGAAATCCTTATTCCCTGTGCATACGCTTCACTCAGATACTCATCTTGATGAATAAACAGATAAAATGGACTTTTGGGCTGTATTTCAACCCAGGGAGCTTCATCAAAATCCATCACCATGCAAGCGCGATATTTTCCCTGGCGTTTGCCCCAAAGATCGGCATGAAAAATCTTCTGCCCTAACCCTGTTTTGCGCACCAGCAAAGAAATACATACGCCTTGCTCAATATCGAAGACATTTTCATCTTTGCCCCCTTCCGGCGTTTGTTCCTTTTTCTTGGTGTTTCCATGCAAATCAAGCACATAAATCCGGTTATAGGTCTGCATCAGGCTTTGGCGCATGCCGCGGAAGGTGGGGTTGTCCAGGAATGAATGGTTGGTGATGATGCCGACAATGCCTTCTTCCACCTGGTCCATCTTCCACTGGGCGAAGCGGATGAACTTGACGTAATCGTCTTGCAACCACTTGGGGTTCCTTTCTCCCAGGGGCCGGCCGTCCACCTGCTTGTAAGAGTCAATCAGGCCGGTGATCCATTTGCCTTTGTTCAACGAATGGCCGGAATAAGGCGGGTTGCCCGTGATGACCAGAACCGGTTTATTCTTGACGTTTTGGGCCAGTTCCACCTCCTTGGACAGGGCCGGGAGGAGCCAGTTTTGCTGAGGCTCGATGGGCTCCAGGGTGTTGGTGAGATAGATTTGCAGGCGCTCGGCGGGCTGCATATGGAAGCCTTTATCCAGGAGATACTGGGACAGCTTCAGATGGGCGATGGTGTAGGGGGCGATGAGGTATTCAAAGCCGTAGAGATTTTTCAGGGCATGTTCCCGGATCACCTGGTCCCGCACTCCCTCGGAGGTGTCCTCAAGGATTTGCTGCATCACTTCCAGAAGGAAGGTACCGGTGCCGGTGGCGAAGTCCAGGACGGTGACCCGCTTGCGGTCGGCCAGGCCGGTCTGGATGCCGAAGGTGTTTTTCAGGATATCGTTGACGGCGCGGACGATAAAATTGACCACCGGCGGCGGGGAGTAGTACACGCCGCGGCTTTTGCGCATGTCCTTATCGTAGGCCTTCAAAAATCCTTCGTAGAAATAGACGTAGGGGTCTTTGGCGAACAGCAGCCGTTCTTCGTCAGTCTGGGGGAAGAGGCGGCCCTGGCGTTTGCTGAAGGCCAGGTCCTCCCGGAGGGCGGCCAGATCAAGGTTGTTCATGATGCTGAGGATTTCTTCGATGAGCCACTTGATGTCCCGGTATTCCTCCCGGTCCAGTTCATCCAGAAAATCCACCAGTTCGCGGATGAGTTCAAAATTGGCGGGAATGAACTGCTTGGCGTTGTTAAGGCTGATGGGGGCGCCGTTGCCGCTATTCAGCCGGGCCAGGAACAGGCCGTAGCCCAGCATTTGAGCAAAGGCGTCGGCAAAGCCGGGGATGTCCAGTTCATGAAAGACATCGCGCTTGAAAACGCCAAAGAGGCCAAAAAGTTTACCTTTTTGATGGTCCCGCTCCTGGCGGATTAATTCGTCAGTGAGAAATTCCCGTAATAAATGGCAGCGGAGAGCCAGGGCCGCGGCCAATTCCTTGGCCCGGCCCAGCCCCTTGGGGGGAGTGGATAAAAAGGCGGCGATTAACGCCGCGACCCATTTCGCCTTATCGGTATCAAGGCGGGCCTTGGGATAACCGGCATCGCTGGGATAGCCGAGGGTTTCGCGTTTGGTGATGACCCCGTCCTTCAGCCAGATCCATTCCAGGTAATTGGTCAGGATCAGGTTGCCGGACAAGCGGTTGTATTTGACGATTTGGTCGGACTTGAGGAATTGGTCAAGCTTTTCGCCGATTTTCTTGGTTTCCAGATAGCCCAGGATGCGCTCGTCATTGGTTTTGAATTTGAAATCCGGGGCGCCTTTGCCGGTCAGGTCCCGCTTGGGTTCGTGAATTACTTTGATTTTCTCTCCGGCCAGGGATTTCAAAAGATGGTCCAGGGCCGGGCGCAAGGTGTGCTCGGTGGCGTCTTGGAGGTCAAGGGTTTTTATTTGAATAAAATAGGCTTTGAAGTCTTTAAGCATGGCGGCGAACCCTTAATTGAGGTTCCCAAGTAAAGCTTGGGGCACCAGGGCGTTCCCAAGTGCAACTTGGGAACGAGAGGCAAGTGTCCAAGCAGAGCTTGGGGTACAAGTGCGTTCCCAAGCGTGAGCTTGGGAACGAGGGGATGGGGGGCAGCGCCCGCCCCGCAGTTACTCAGGGATCATTTCCCCTCTCATCTTAATTTCCTCCCGCCAGGGGAGGGTGAAAAGACGTTTACCACTGTAGCATGATTCGGCAATATTTTCCCAAAACCTAAAACCTGAAACCTATCACCCAAAACCTCTCACCCCGCGGCGGCTTCTTGGGGGCGGAGGACTTTGAGGCTGTAGTCGCCGGTTTTGAAGGCGTTGAGGACGCGTTCCATGACGGCCTCGGAGGTCAGGGCCAGGTCGAGTTGGCGGCAGAAGGCGATGAGGAGGCCGGCCAGTTCCAGGGTCTGTTCGGTCTCCAGGAGGGAGAGCTTGACCAGGCGGCCCTGGACCAGGTCGCCCTTGGTTTGGGCCTTGAAGCCCAGGTCGTCGAGAATTTGTTTGACCAGGCGGGCCCGGCGCTCCCGGCGGTCGATGTTGGCGGCGCCGCCCTTGAACTGGAAGCTGATGTAGTTGTCGTTTTTCTCCTCCGAGATGAAGGCGTCGACGATGCCGAAGTGGTAGCCGATCCGGGAGTTGAAATTGAGGTAGGACTCGGTGACGATGGCGAAGCTCTTGCCGCCCAGGCCGCGCTCGGATTTGGCGGTGTCGTACATGGTGTTGGCAAAGACCGAGATGAAGCCCTTGAGGTCCGGGGCTACCTGGCCGGCCCAGACCACCCCGGGGTGATGGAAGCCCCGGAGCAGGGCCTTGAAGGGGCGGCTGGTGATGTCGGCCTCGGTGACCTGCTCGGCGCCGGTGACCCGGAGGCCGCCGCCTAAGTCCAGAATGAACAGGTTCAAGGGCAGGCCGGTTTTGAGGCGGCTGACGTGGTGGGAATCCAGGGCCTTTTCCATGTCCGGGATGAACATGGCGTCCATGGCCTTTTCGTGGCAGAACCGGGTGATGTCGTGCAGGGTGCGGCAGTTGGCGGCCTGAAAATCCGGGCTCTCGGGGTCGAGGAGGTTGAGGCGGGAGACGGATTTCAGGATGCGGCGCAATTTGAGGAAGACCGGGTCACTGCGCCAGGCCTCATCCTGCTTGACGTTGCGGGCCAGTAACTCGGGCATGATGCCGGGATAGATGAGGGCGGCGTCGGCATCGACGGTGACGATCTGGCCGGGGGTGAGGACCTTGGTGGCGCCGCCTACCTCCACCAGGGTGGGGATGCGGAACTCCCGGGCCAGAATGCTCATGTGGCCGGTGGGGCTGCCCACTTCGGTGATGATGGCGGCGATGCGGTCCATGACCAGCACCAGGCGGGCCGAAGGCTGGCGGCTCACCACCACGGCGCCGGGCGGAATGCGGCTGACATCTTCATCGTGGAGGAAGAGGTGGACCCGGCCGGCGGCCACGCCCCCCACGGCACGGATGCCGGGGGGGAGAATGGGGGCCGCCGGGGGTTCGGGGACGGGGGGCCGCTCCGCTTCGGCAAAGGCCGGGGCGCTGATCCGTAAGGGCCGGGATTGGAGGATGATGAGGTTGCCCGCCTCCCCCACGGTCCACTCGATATCCTGGGGGTGGCCGAAATGGTCCTCCAATTGCAGGGCGATTTCGGCCAGGGTCCGGACCTGGCCGTCAGAGAGACAGGGAGCCTGGGCCTGCTCCGGGGACAGGGCAACTTCTTCCACTCCCCCGGCCGCTTTGCAGGCGAGGGCGACGGGCTTGCCGGCCACCCGGCGCTGGGTGATGGCGTGGGGCGGCTGCCGGCTCACCTGGAAGAGGTCCGGGGAGACGGTGCCGTCCACGGCGTATTGGCCCAGGCCCCACACCGCCGAAATCTGCACGGTGTCGTCCTGGGGGGCGGGGGGGTCCAGGGAGAACATGACGCCGCTGGCCCGGGCCGGCACCATGGCCAGGACGCCCACGGCCATGGGGAGGGAGTTGACGGAAAACTGTTGATATTTCCAGTAGAATATGGCGCGAGAGGTAAACTTGCTGGCCACGATCTCTTTGTAGTGACCGGGCAAGGAAGCGGCGTCGACGTTCAGGAGGGTGGCGAACTGGCCGGCAAAGGAAAATTCGGTGTCCTCCCCCACGGCGCTGGAGCGCACCGCCAGCCAGGGAGTGGGCAGGTCCCGGGCCGCCTGGACGATGGCCTCTTCCAGGTCCGGGGGCAGGGGAGCCTGGCGCACCATGGCCTGGAGTTCCCGGCTGAGGGTCTTGAGGCTGTCCAGGTCTTCGATGTCGGCCTGGGAGAGTTTTTCGTAAAGGTCTGCGGCCAGGCTGGAGGATTCCAGAAAGCGCTTGTAAGCCGCGGCGGTAATGGCAAAGCCCTGGGGCACCGGCAGGCCGACGCGGTTGCCGATCTCGCCGAGGTTGGCCATCTTGCCGCCCACCGCGGGGGCCAGGTCCCGGTGCAGGGCCGATAAGGGCAGAATATACGGGGTATCCGGGATGGTGGGTACCGCCTCCAGCTCCGCCACCATCTCGTCCTGGAGACGTTGACAGATGGGCACCAGGTCTTTTTGATAACGATTATTCGTCAGCAGATTGAGGGCGGACACCATGCCGGAGACTTGCTCGCCCAAGCCATGCACCTGGGTGGAGATATAGCTGGAGTCAAAGACGTAATCGCCGGAGAGTTTTTCCTCCATGTCCGCCATAATTTCCAGGGCCTGGTTATTGTTGTCCAGGAGGCGGCGGAAATGGACGAATTTTTCCTGCAAGCGGACCTGTTCGCTGGGTTCGGGTTCTTTGAGAAAGCGGCGCAGGAATTTGAACATAGTAGTTAGCCGTTAGCAGGTAGCAATTAGCAGTTAGCTTGTAGAGCGTGGCGGGTTTTGGCGGCCACGGGGCGACCTCTAATGGGTTCGGGTTCTTTGAGAAAGCACCGCAGGAATTTAAGTCTAGCCGTTAGCCATTAGCAGTTAGCAGGATTTCGGCGGCCACAGGCCGCCCTATAACTAACAGCTAACAGCTAATTGCTAACTGCTAAGAGCTCACTGCTTCTTCAGCTCCGCCAGTTCCCCTTGCATACGCTTCCACTCCAGGGCCCGCTTGATGGTGATGAGGATGGTCTCCTTGCGAAAGGGCTTGGTGATAAAATCGTAGGCGCCCTTCTGGATGGCCTCCTCGGCGGTCTCAATGGTGCCGTAGGCGGTAATGACAATAATGGGCATGGCGGCGTCGATATGCTTGACGATGCCGATGAGGTCGATGCCATCCACCAGGGGCATTTTGAGGTCGGTGACCACCAGGTCGTAATGGCTATCCTGGAGCAATTTGCTCACTTCCAGGGGATTATTGGTCGTGGTGACCTCATAGCCGGTCTTATCCATCAGGATAGTTTTCAGCAACCTGAGCATATTAGGCTCATCGTCAACGACCAGTATCCGGTCAGGCATCGTGTCCTCCTGGTTCGAAATGTTCAAAGTTCAAGGTTCAAAGTTCAAAGCTATAGGGCGGCCTGTGGCCGCCGCCATTCGGCTGGAACCTGTAGTTCCCGGACCGGCGGGCGAGACGCCCGCCCCATGTCCTGTTTAATTTTACGGGTGGCCAGGCTGCCCATGAGCAACTGATTACTCTCTCTACAAAAAGACTGGGGTTTCGTCCGGCGCGGCCGGTTGCGGTTCCTCCGCCTCGGCCTCGGGGCCGGAAATAATCGGGAGGTAAACGGTAAAGGTGGTGCCATGCCTTTCGGGATATTCATCGGCGGGGTAGCTGGTAAAGATGATGTTCCCGCCGAATTTGGTGATGATGCCGTAGCTCATGGACAGGCCCAGGCCGGTGCCCTTGCCGGTCTCCTTAGTGGTGAAGAAGGGGTCGAAGATCTTGGCCTGGGCCTCCCGGGGGATGCCGGCGCCGGTGTCGATGAATTCGATGGCCACGCGTTTGCGGTCGGGGCTGAGCGCGGTAACGACCTTGAGGACACCGCCCCCCGGCATGGCGTCGGCGGCATTGTTGACCAGATTGATGAAGACCTGCTGGAGTTCAGGGGGGTCGCCCTTGACCCGGGGCAGGCTCGGGGCCAGGCTGGTTTCCAGGCGGATCTTTTTGGTCAGCAGGGTGTTCTTCACCACGGCCAGGGTTTTTTCCAGGAGGCCGGTGACTTCGGCGCTGGTTTCACTCACCTGGGGGGTGCGGGCGAAGGTGAGGATGTTCTCGACGATTTTCTTGCACCGGAGCCCCTCGTCTTCGATGACCTGGAGGGTTTCGTGGATCTCGGGCATGGACTCGGTCTGTTCCAGGAGGTGTTCGGTGAATCCCAGGATCACGGTCATGGGATTATTGATCTCATGGGCCACCCCCGCGGCCAGGGTACCGATGGAGGCGAGCTTTTCCATGTTGATCATCCGGTCTTCAATGGCCTTGCGGCCGGTGATGTTCCGGGAAATGATCTCGTAGGCGAAGGGCTCGCCGTGTTCGTCCTTGATGCCCACGATGCTGGTGGAAAACCAGAATTCCTGGTCGCCGATGGACACCGGGTGGCGTTTGCTCCTGACCTTGCCGGTCTCCTTGACCTCCCGGAGCCATTCCAGGTGGAAGTCGGCGGATTTTTGATTGAAGATGTCGTTTAGGGTGCGCCCCATAAACTCTTGGGGGGTTCCCTGGATGACGCTGCCGACGGTTTCGGGCTTTACCGAGGATCGGGCGGTGGCGAAGAGATTGGCGGCGTAGCGGTTGATGGACAGGATACGGCCGTCGCCGTCCACGGTGTAGATCAGGTCCGCGGCGTTTTCCACCAGGCCCTGATACCGGGCCTCGGATTTCTGCAACTTTTCCTTCTGGCGGTTGACTTCTTCTTCCAGGCTGGAGGAAAATTGCTGCTCATACCGGAAATTCAGCATGACGATGGTGCCCGACAGGACCACCAGGCCGATGATGACCTGGAGGTAGAACTGCCGGGTATAGAGGGTATGGATCACGCCTTCGACTTCGCTGGCCGGGGCCACCACTGCCACCGACCAGGAGATGGCCGGCTTATTCTCCTGGACCAGATTTTGGTCTTCCAACTGGACCGGGGCATAGGCCATGAGTTTTTGAATCTCTCCCGCCATGCCGCGGTGCCAGCCGGAGATATAGGCGCCCGAGCCTTCCTTGCCGGCCAGCATTTTTTCCCGCTGAATCTGGTTGATGGCGTCGAAGGAGATGGCGGGCATCCGTTCTTTGCGCACCGTAAAGGCGTTTTTACCGATGAAGTCGCGTTCCGGATGACTCAGAAATATGCCCTTGCTATCCATGATCCAGGCATAACCGGTTTTGCCGCTCTGGATACCCTGGGTAAACTTTTTGGCCAGGACATGGGCATCGATATAAAACACCAGCACGCCGCTGAAAGCCCCGGATGGGTGGGGATGGGTTTCGTCCACCGACATCTCGTAGGTGGGCACGGCCATGACGGTGATGAGCCGGCCGACGTAGTGGGGAATATCGATGGACACCGGCATCACCAGGACCTGGCCCTTGTGTTCCGGTTGGGCGGCCCAGGCCAGGAACGGGGCGTCTTTGAAGGAGCCGGTGGTGATCTGATCCACGCCCCGGCTGTCCATCTGAAAAGCCCGGTTGCCGTCCGCAGTGATACGCAGGATCTCCACCACGCCGTCTTCCCGGACGGAGGCCAGGGTGGCCCGCATGCGGTTGGCCCAGGACAGGGGTTCCAGGTATTGGATGGATGGGGAGAAGTTGAGGGTGTTAAGCTCCCGTTTGAGGAAGTTGATATCCTGCTCCAGCAGGCCGGCGGTATATTTGGCCAGCACCAACTGCTGCTGGTTAAAGTCCTCCTTGACGATCTCCTTCATCTGGTTGGCGGACTTGAGCCCCAGATAGATGCTGATCCCCAGCAGGGCGAAATTGACCGCCAACAATAAAGCCAGGGCGTAGCGGGAGGCAAGGAATGGGAAGCGGCGCATAATTTTTCTACGTACTCACGTGCTCCTGTACGAAGTCCTTAATATACCATTCTACAATACTATCCGAAAACAGCACCATGTCCAGTTGTTTAGTGTAATGGGTGAGTTTGCCCAGCAGGGTGAGGCGCTGGGCCATCTGCTCGGCGGGGTACTTGGCGAGGCGGGCCTCGATGAGCTCGCCTTTGCGCCGGTGATTCAGGTGCATGTGGTCGATGATAGCCTCGATGAGGCGGGCCCGGCGCTCCCGGCGCTCCGGGGTGGAGCCGCCGCCCCGGAACCCGAAGGTAAGGTAGTTGTCGTTCACCTGGTCCGAAACGTAGGCCTCCACCGTGGAGAGGTGATACCCCAGGCGGATGCTGAAATTCATGTAATTTTTACCGAGCACGGCATAACTTTGGTCCCGCCAGGGGTCGGCGCCCTGGGCCACCTCCGCCTCGCCCTTGACAAAGACCGAGGACAGGCTCTTGACCCCGGCGGGTGCAGCTTGGGCCCAGCGCATGGCGGTGAGGCCCTTCCAGAAGGCCTGGAAGGGGAGGGAGTCCAATTGCTCGGGTTTGACTTTGCGCCCCCAGCCCTTTTTCACCACGCCGCCCAGGTCGAGGATCCTGACCTTGATGGGCAGGCCCGAATCCAGATCCACCACCTCGCCGGCGGTGTCGATTTCATTTTCCGCCAGGCGAAACATTTCCCGCATGGAATATTCGTGGGCGTAGCGCACGATGTCATGGATGGTGCGGCAGTGAGACGGTGAGAAGGCGGCCTCATCTTCGGGATTGATCAGGTTCAAGGGGACGATCTGTTTTACCACATTCTTCAAGGTTTGAAACACCGGGCTGTCAGCCAGGTCATTGGTTTTAGGCCGGGGTTCCAGGAGTTCCGGGATCAGGCCGTCATAGACGTTGTTATAGTTGGCGTCCACGGTGACCACCTGTCCGGGCGCCAGGATTTGGGTGGCATTGCCGGTATTAAGGATGGTGGGGACCTGGAATTCCCGGGCCAGGAGGGCCATGTGGCCGGTGGGACTGCCGGCGTCGGTAAGGATGGCCGCGGTCTGGGGCATGACGGTGACATACTTGGTGGAGGTGTGGCGGGCCACCAGGACGCTGCCGGCGGGGAAGTTTTTCAGGTCCGCATCCCGGCGCACCAGGAATACGGGGCCGGCTCCCACGCCCCGGCAGGCCACGGTGCCGTGGTCAATGAGCACCGGATGATCCTTCAGGGTCCGGGCCGGCGGCTCCGGGGCCTTGGGGGGCGGAAGCTGCAGCGGCCGGCTCTGGAGCAGCCAGAGGGCCCCGGTTTCATCCATGGCCCACTCCACGTCCTGGGGTTGGGCGAAATGGGCCTCCAGGGTGGCGGCCCAGTGCACCAGTTGGGTAATCTGGCCCTGGTCCAGGCAGGGGGCGCTGACCAGTTCCGGCGGCACCGGCGCCTCGGCTTCACCGCCCTGGGGCCGGCAGACCAGCATGACCGCCTTGGGGGGAATCGTTTGGGCCAGGACCTGCCCCGGCGGCTGGTAGGCCGCCAGGTAGGAATCCGGGTTAATGACGCCGCCCACGGCGTACCTGCCCAGGCCCCAGACCGCGTTGATGAAGGCGGCCTCCTGGCCGGCGGCGTCGGGCTGGCGGGTGAAGAGCACCCCGCTGGCCCGGGCCTGGATCATGGGCATCACCACTACCCCCATGGCCATCTCTTCTTCCTTGAACCCCTTGTTCTTATAGTAAAACAAGGCCCGGGGAGTGAACAGGCTGGCCACGATATCCTTATACCGGCTGATGAGGGACTCGGGCTCGACGTTGAGATAGGTGGCGTACTGGCCGGCGAAGGTCAGGGTGAGGTCCTCGCCCACGGCGGAAGAACGCATGGCCACCAGGGGCCGGCGGGGTTCCCGGGCCGCCAGGCGCTCGTAAGCCTCGGTGATGGCCGCCTCCAGGGCCGGGGGCACCTGGGCGGCGAGGATCATCTGCTTTAAGTCCTCGCTGACCCGGGCCAGGCTGTCCAGATCATCCAGGCGCCAGTGCCCCAGCAATTCCGTTATCCGGGCCGTCAGATGATTGTGATCCAGGAAAACCTTGTAGGCGTAAGTGGAAATGGCAAAGCCGGCGGGGACCGGCAGGCCCACCCGGTTTTTGACCTCGCCCAGGTTGGCGTTTTTGCCCCCCACCACGTCACCCATGGTGGCGTTGAGGGCCTCGAAGTCAATCACCAGGGGGGCGACGGGAATCTCCCGGCGGCGGGTCAGGACTTCCTCCACCTCGCGGCTGATGCGGGCCAGGGCCTCGGATAGGCCTTGATAGCGGTTGCCCCCCAACCCGTTGAGGGCATCCACCAACTTGGCGGTTTCCTGGCGGAGTTGACTCACCGCGGCGCGGATGTATTGGAGGTCAAAGAGGTAATCGCCCGACAGCTTCTCTTCCATATCCGCCATCAGGGTCAAGACCTGGTTGTTGGCGGCGAGCAAGGCCTGGAAATGGGTATATTTTTCCGCCAGCTCCGCCTGGGTTTTACCCGGCGTGGCCTTGGTGAGACGTTGCCAGGCGCGCTTCAGGGTGGTCACCATGGCTCCCCATGTTCAATTTCAACGATCTGGAAGTCCTGCTCTTGGGCCGCTATATCAGTAAAATAATAACAAATATGAGTTCAATTAACCAGCATGTTTAAGCTCTCTCGCCGGGTGTATCCTCAGGGCGGGAAGAGGGGGTGTTTGTCCATCCCGGGTTCCCCCAGCCGACGCGATTATTAAAGATAAATTATCTGTAAGAGGGCAACACGGTATCAGGCGCGAGCGCCTTCCGGCCATGGCTGATAGGCGGGAGATCGGCTCTGGGTAGCGGTTAACAATGAGAGGGTCCGGTGAGGGGAGGTTTGAGCCTCGCCCTCCCCGGGCTTTTATGTTTACTGGCCGGGCGTTCAGGACCGTAACGCGGTTGCAGCCTGCCAGCGGACGCGGGGTGAAGAGGTGGGGGAGGGTGGCGGAACGCGTTTCCGGCCCTCCCCTTATATAAAACCGGCGCTCGCTACAGCTTGGGCGCAACCACCGGCAAAACCTGCACGGGTTGTTATCATGGCTCTGGTATGGCGGTTCCAGATAGTTACGGTTAGGCCTGATCCCCCAGCACCACCTTGGCGACTTCATTGAATAATGCGCTGAAGCGGATCATCCCGGCCACCCGGCCCGCCTGCACCACCGGCAAGAAGCCGACGTTTTCCTGGATCATCAGGAAGAGGGCCTTGGCGACGGGGGCGCTGGCCTCCACGGTGACGGCAATGGGGCACATGACCTCGCTCACCGGCCGCTGGGACGCGGCGCTCATATTGGGCCCCAAGAGACCGCCGGTGAGGACGGTGAGATTGGGGTCCATGGCACCGGGGCTGGTCTCTTGGAGAAAATTGAGATCCAGGCCCTTGATCATGTTGCGTAGAGTCAGGATACCCATGAGCTGGTATTTTTCGTCAAAGACCAGCACGGCCCGGGGCTCAAAGGCGCCTTCAAACTTGACCGTGGCTTCCCGGACAATGGCCATGGCCTGGCGCAAGGTGAACCAATAGGGAATGTGGGGAAAGTCCTCCAGGGGGATCATGAGATCCCTGACTGTTGGGTCATTGGCCATGGCATAGCTCCTAAAAGGCCGGCTCTTGTTATATTATTCACAAAACTTTGGGTACGTTTGTAATGGAGTGGGCTTGAAAAGTCAAGCTAATAATAGGATATGGTCTGGTTTTCCCTTGAACAAAAAATTAACTAAGTGTAATGCTTCACAAGCCCCGGGCCGGTTATATCCGGGGCCTTGCCGGCGGCTGGAATTCATGGTGCGTAGGACGCACCATACAAAAACCGTGTCTTGACCAGAAGGCGTAGAACGCCCCCGGCCTTGAGCTTCGGGAACAAAAAGGGCGGCCCCCGAAGGGGCCGCCAGGTTTAAGGGAGACTGCTATGGTGCAGCTCAGTCCTGAGTCTTGACCACCAGGACCGAGCAGGGAGAGTAGGTTACCACCTGGGAGGCGGTGCTGCCCAGGAAGGACCTGGTTTTGCCCGCCAGACCCCGGCTGCCGATGACAATGAGGTCGGCCTGCTGATCTTTGGCCGCCCGGACGATTTCGTCCGCCGGGGAGGCGCCGGTGGCCAAGAACATCTCGAAGGCGACGCCTCTGCCCTGGGCCACTTCCTTAGCCTTGGCCAGGGCGATCTCGGCCTGGGCCTTCATCTTCTCGGCGATATAGACCCCCTCCTCCAATTCCGCAATCTGCATGGCCACCGAGGTTAAGACTATAGTGGCGGGGGCATGGGCCTTGGCCAGATCGCAGGCGGTTTCCACGGCTTTCAAGGAATAAGCGGAGCCGTCCACGGGTACCAGGATTTTCATGGTTAAGCTCCTCCTTCTTTTCCGGCTAAGGCGGCCTTTTCGGCCTGCTCCTTTTTAAAGCCCTTCCACAACCCGGCCGTGATGACCACGCACATACCTAAAGCGGCGGACATGACCACCCAGGCGGCGGTGGTGTTGAGTTCCATTTGTTTCAGGACCACGGAGGTGCCGGCCAGGATGATCATGATGGCAAACAGCAGCCGGATGCCGTAGCCCCGGATATACTTCACCGCGGTGACGCCGATCTGGGCCCCGATGGAGGCGCCGATGAGCATGAAGACGGCGGCGGTGACATCCACCGCGCCCTTGACGCCATACGTGAAGCAGCCGTAAGCCCCGGCGAATAACACCGAGAACAGGTCGGTGCCCACCGCAACGGCCGTGGGACAGCCGATGAGATAGATGAGGGCCGGCATGCGGATGAAGCCGCCGCCCACTCCCAGGAAGCCGGAGAGCCAGCCGGTGAACAGGAAGACCCCGGTAACGGTCCAGAAGGAGATGGTGATGCCCGAAGTCGGGAAGTGCATCATGGGGGGCAGGTTCCAGCCTTTGCGCGGTTCCGGGGCGATGCCGGCCCGGGTGGCGGCCGCCACCTTGGCGGCCTGGGCCGCCGCCCGTTTGTCTTTAGTGGCGTAATCATAGAGCATGTAAATGCCCAGGCCAAAGAGCAGAGCCATGTAGGTATAACGCACCACCGGACCGGCCAGCCCTATCCTGGTGAGCCACATGACGTTTTGGGCGCCGATTTCCAGGCCGATGACCGAGCCGACGATGGATATGAGACCTAACTTTACGTCCACATTGCCCATTTTCCGATGTTTGGCGGTGGCCACGATGGATTTGCCGAAGATATGGGCCAGGTCGGTGCCGATGGCGTAGGCCATGGGAAAACCGAAGATATTGAGGGCCGGGGTAACCACCCAGGCCCCGCCCACGCCGAAGAAGCCGCCCAACACCCCCACGGAAAAGCCGATGGCGATCAGGATGAGGAGATTGAAGTGCAACTCGGCAATGGGTAAATATACGTTGAACATATCAAACATGTGACGATTCCTCCCATTCCCAGCTATTCATGATGGTCCATTTTGCTGACATCCAGACCGGCCCTCTTCAAGAAGATGTCGGTGACAAAGGCGATAATGACCCCTATAAGTCCCATGATCACCGTGACGATAGTGGCGAAGACCCACTTGTTATCGTTGTACCACCCCGCGAAGAACAAGTTCATGGCGGAAAGGCCCACGGTGGCTACCTGGCGGGTGGCCATGTCGGGGACTTTTTCTCCGGGTCCGGCGGCCCATACCAGGGCCGGCGCCGTCAAGAGAAGAAAATTAATAATGATTGCCCATAGCCGTTTCAATGTTGTTCACCTCCCTTCAATCAATCAAATTTATCCTCTGGCCGCCAGCCCTGCAAACCGGGCCGCCGGCGCACCTGATTTTTTGCATTTGCATTATACAGGCAATGCTCGTGCCAATCGATGGGGGAAAAAAGGGGCAGTGATTAACTCAAGGAATATAAAAGGAAACTAAGGGGTAAGGGACATTTTTCCCCGGAGGTTGGTGAGCCTTTTCTGTCAGGAATTTTTACAGTGTGTAAAACCAGAAGCGGATGGATGGACAAAAAAACTTGAGGCTTATCCGGCGATAAATTTCCGGCTATAATGTATCGGCATCTCCTTTTAGTAGCTTACTTTTGAGCTGAAAAGTATTATCCTCCTTAAGGTAGCCAGGGCAAATTCATGCAGGGAAATTTATGGGTCTATTTGATTTTTTCCGCCGCAAAAAGAGAACCGGCGCCTCTTCACCGAAGTTGAGAGAGATCTGGTGCGGTTTCCAACAGATATTGGCCGACAATAAAAAGGTCATGGGCCTCATCGGCAGTCTGGAAGAGCTGCTGGTGAGCCCAAAGGACCTGGACCTCGCCTATCTCGACTCCCGGATTGGGCTACTGGACCAGCACGTTGCCTCTCTGGTGGCGGCGCTGCACAAGATTTCGGGGGGTAAGTTCCCGGAGTTGGAGTCGGCCCGGGTCCGGATCAAAGGGGCTATCGCGCAGCGTTGGGAAGAAGCGGCGGCCTTCCCGGCCAGCCCGCTGATCGTGCGCCTGGAAGAGGCGGGCCCCGAGTTGCTGACGGCCCTGGGAGGCAAAGCGGGCAATCTGGCCCGGGTCAAAAACCAGTTGGCCCTGCCGGTGCCCGACGGGGCGGTGGCCACGCTTTCGGCCTATAAACTCTTCATGGAGCAGGAACTGCCGGACGGCGGCGGCACGCTCCTGTCCCGGCTCAAGACCGGGCTGCATAACCTGGATCTGGCGAATGAGGCCCTGGTGGGGCAAGTTTCCCAGGAGTTACAGCACCTGATCCTGGCCCAGCCGATGCCGCCGGAGCTTGCCGGCGCCCTCCTCCAGGCCGCCCAGCGACTGGCTCCGGAAGGGGGCCATAGGCTCGCGGTGCGGAGCAGCGGCGGCCGGGAAGATATCACGGCGTCTTTTGCCGGCCAGTACAAGAGCTTTCTGGGGGTGGCGCCGGCTGAGGTCCCCGACCGCTGGCGCCGGGTGGTGGCCAGCCAGTTCGGGGAGGGGGCCATTATTTACTTCAAACTCCAGGGCCTGGTTCTGGAAGAGGCGGCCATGGGGGTCTTGATCCAGCGTCTGGTGGAGGCTCGGAGCGCCGGGGTCATGTTAACCACGGACCCGGTGGGTGGTTCACCTGAAAACCTCATGATCAGCGCGACCTGGGGCCTGGCCGCCGACCTGGTGGCCGGCCGGATGAGGGGCGATGAATACCTGGTGGCCAAGGCGGATGGCCGCCTGCTCCAGGCCCGGTATGGCCGCCAGGAACACCTGCTCCAGGTCCGGGATGGGTGCCTGGAGAAGCAGCCGGCGCCGCCGGAATTGATGGAGACCCCGGTGCTGGAGGCGGGCGATCTGGAGCGGTTGGCCTCTTATGCCCGGATGTTAGAGGCCCATTGCGGCTGCCCCCATTGTGTTGAGTGGGTCAAGGACGACCAGGGAACCATCCAGGTGGTGCAGGCCCGCCACCTGCCGCCGGCTGATAATTTTCCTCGGCCCCTTGTGGACATGGCCGGGACCGGGGCACTGGTGCTGGTGAGCGGCCACATCGGCTCGCCCGGGGTGGCGGCCGGACCGGTCTTCCATCTGGAGCCCGGGCAGAGCCTGGCCGAGGTGCCTGCCGGGGTGGTGCTGGTGGTTCCCCGGACCACTCCGGAGCTGGCCCCGGTTTTGCCCCGGATAGCCGCCTTGGTGGCCGAGATAGGTTCGGCCAACGGCCATCTGATCCTGGTGGCCAGGGAATATGGCGTCCCGGCCCTGGTGGAGGCAGGGGGCGCAGCCGGATTGCCCGCAGGTGAGGTGGTGACCGTGGACGCTTACCACGGCAAGGTTTATCAAGGCCGGGTGGAAGAGCTGCTGCGGTATCAGAGGCCCCATCCCCGGTATGCCACTGACTCGGCGGTCCTGGGGCGGCTCCGGGCCGTGGCCGATCTGATCATCCCCGTAAACCTGGTGGACCGGCGCAGCAAAGAGTTCCGCCCGGAGAATTGCCGCACCTACCACGATATCACCCGTTTTGGCCAGGAGAAGGCCATGCAGATCATGTTCGGTCTCATGGACGACGTCGCCCAGGGCCGGGTGCCGGCCCTGAAACTCCTGAAGCTCAAAACCACGTTGCCGCTCAACCTTCACCTGGTGGACCTGGGGGACGGCCTGGCCAGCCACGACACCCCGGTGCCTCCGGAGGACATCATTTCCGTGCCCATGCGGGCCTTGTGGCGAGGCATCAGCTATCCCAACATCACCTGGGCCGGACCGGTACCGGTGGATGTGGGCGGCTTCCTGCACGTGCTGGGGCAGTCGGCCATCAATCCGCCGCAGAACTTCTGGGACAAGACCTATGCCATCGTGGCGGCCAATTATGTCAATTACGCCTGCCGTCTGGGGTATCATTTCCAGAGTGTGGACAGCTATGTCGGCGACGTGCCGGAAAATAATTATATCAACTTTACCTTCAAGGGCGGGGCGGCCGACGATACCCGGCGAGTTCGGCGCATCCGGCTCATTGCTACGGTGCTGGAGCGTTTGGGCTTCGATATGGAGATTTTCGGGGATGTGATCCGGGCCCGCTTTCGCCGCCGTCCGGAGGCGGAGATGGAGGAGCGCCTGGATCTTGTGGGCCGTCTGATGGCTTATGTGCGGCAGATGGATATGCTCATGAAGGATGACAATATCAGTCAGGTCCTGGCGGAGCGCTTCCTGGCCGGACATTACGAGAGACCGGGAGAAGAGGCTGAAACCGGAGAGGCTTGATGGTGCGTAGGACGCACTTACGAAGGACTGCAGCATAGAAAACGGAAAACTTTTACAAGCTGTTCACCAAAAACGAAAAACGAAAAACCAAAAACCCAAGACGGTATCCAACATGGAGAATATCTTTCCGGCGCTGGTCTGCCCCGCCAGATGGGGCAAATTGATGGTCTGCACCGACGGCTCGGACGAGGGGCAGAACGCGGTGGCGGCGGCCCTGGAACTGGCCCGGGCCTGCGACAGCCAGGTTATCGCGGTTCAGGCGGTGCACGTGGTTCCGGAATTCCAGGCGGTGGCTCCGGATTTGCCGGCTACCCTGGGTAAAGCGGTGCGGGAGAATATGGCGGTCATCAAGGCCGCAGCCGGCAAACTAGGGGTGGCCCTCCAGACCTTGGTGCCCGAGGGGCAAACCCCGCATGCCGCCATCCTGGCCGCAGCCGAGAAGATCCGCCCCGACCTGATCATCATGGGCCGGTGCGGGAAGACCGCCCTGGCGCGCATCTTGATGGGCAACGTCACCGCCCGGGTCATCGGTAACAGCCCGATAAACGTCCTGGTGGTGCCTCGGGGCGGAATGGTGGGTTTTCAGCGTCTGCTCGTGGCTTTGGATGGCTCCGCCTACAGCCAGGCGGCACTGGAACTCGCCCTGGCCATGGCCAAGCAGGCGAAAAGCCGGTTGATCGGCGTGGCGGTGGCCCCGGAGGAAGGCGATATCATTGAGGCCCAGGCCATCATCCGCCGGATGCTCAGCGCCGCCAGCCTGGCCGGAGTACCTATGAAAGGGGTTAACCCCCAGGGAGTCGCACCCGATACCGGCATTGTCCAACAGGCCATTAAACATGAGGTGGATTTGATCATCGTGGGCAGCTACGGGCGCACCGGATTGAAGAAACTGCTCATGGGGAGTGTCACCGAACGGGTTATCGGCGGCTCCCCTTGTCCCGTCCTGGTGGTCAAGCACCCGGGCTGAAAGTTGTAACAGGAAAGGCCGGGACCAGGCGGGGTGTGCCGCCATCTGGCTATGGCAATTGTTTGGCTGATGGTTTAATTCTAACCGGAGGAAGCTAAAACGAAGTTCCAGTCAAAAGAATATGAAAATTGATGTCATTTTGAGCGGAGCGCAGCTTCGTTACGAATCTCGGCTTTAAAAGAGAGATTCTTCGCTGTGCTCAGAATGACAAAAATGGTCTTTTGTTTGCTTATTGGTAAAAACCATCGCCCCCATAGAGGCGGGAGAGCTGAGACGAAGCGCCCCCCAGTTCGCCGCTATGAGGCCCATGAGGAGAAAACCTATGTCTGCTGCCAGCCCTTCAGGCCCTTTCCCCAAAATCCTGGTGTGCACCGACGGTTCCCCTGACAGTGAAGGGGCCATCACCGCCGCCATTAATTTGGCCAAGACCACAGGAAGCACGGTTTTTCTCTTGGAGGTGCTCTTCTACCTGGCGGGCTATGAGCTCCAGGCGCCGGATACCCTGGCGCCGCCGATGGTTAATATGGAATTGATGCAGGCCCAGGAGACCGCGGCGAGGGAGCGGTTAGAGGCCTGGAAGGCTGAGGCCGCCGGGGAGGGGGTAACCTTGGAGCCCCGGGTCCGTACCGGACCTTCGGCCTATGAGGGCATTCTGGAGGAAGCCGATGAGTCCCAGCCCGACCTGATTATCATGGGCCGGCACGGCTACACCGGTCTGACCCGGTTGCTTATGGGCAGCGTTACCGCCCGGGTGATCGGCCACAGCCCCTGCCACGTGTTGGTGGTGCCCCGGGAAGTCCCCTTAAGTTTTAAACGCCTCCTGGTGGCCAGCGACGGTTCGCCTTTCAGCGAGGCCGCCTGGACCGAAGCGCTCTCTCTGGCCAAGACCATGGGCAGCGACCTGATCGGGGTGGCTGTGGCCGCCTCCGACCGGGATATCCCGGCGGCGACGCAGGTGGTCCGGACCCTGGAAGAGGCCGCCAGCCAGCAGGGGATCACCCTGGACACCATGATTCCCATGGGCCGGCCGGAGGATGGCATCGTCAAGGCGGCGGATTTCAAGGGCGCCAGCCTCATCATCGTCGGCAGCCACGGCCGCACCGGCCTGAAGCGGCTCCTCATGGGTTCGGTGGCGGAACGGGTCATCGGCGGCGCCAAATGCCCGGTGCTGGTGGTGAAGAGGAAGTGAGCGGGTGGGTTGGGGGGCGTAGGGCCGGCAAGGCGAAGCCTGCAA